>Ga0315284_10000021_pt1 | contig 248234 bp, 168 predicted proteins | sample YL17G09_16_MG_FD_203696 | JGI IMG/M metagenome (GOLD analysis project Ga0315284, IMG submission 203696) | Sediment microbial communities from Yellowstone Lake, YNP, Wyoming, USA - YL17G09_16 | ecosystem: Environmental > Aquatic > Freshwater > Lake > Sediment | place: USA: Wyoming | collected... | reverse complement strand
ATACCATCATCCGGTTGTTCCATCATTACATCGATAATCAAGAGCTCCGGATTTTCCTTATCCAGCAATCGCATGACATCACGCACATTGTCCGCAGTCAGGATTTTGTGACCCTCTTTCTCGAGTATTATCTTACTCGCATCCACAAAATCGGGGTCATCATCAGCGATTAGAATCTTTGCCATTCAGTTCTCCTTTCAGAGACAACTGCTCATATGCTTTTCTGATATCGGAATTAACATCATATACACGTTAAAAAACAAATGAAAATCCTTGTTTCCGTGCGAGATACATAAAAGTCCTTTTAATGGATTTAAATATACATCGGGTCGAGCGACCCTACAAGCCGCATTGATATGCGTATACAGGATGAGCGGATAACCCAAGGATGTTTTGTGTAATTTTTCACAAGGACATGATTAAACCCCATATCAATCAAAATTTCAAGCTTATTTTGGTTTTATTAATGTTAGACTCATACTCAGCTCTTTCATTTTCCAATGAAGTGTATGATTACAGAAAAGGCAATAATCCACAGGGGATTTTGTTTTTTTTGAACTAATTGGCTCAGTGAAAAACGCAAATCTATCAAAACAATAAAGTTGAGTATTAGTTCCGCTTTTGGTTTTTCTGATTATTTTTTCTGGACAAGAACGATTTTAATGGTAATTTTGAGATGTTTAATATTTGATAAAGGTCTAAAATTTAGAAATAAATACGATAATATCGTCATTGTTATACTAATCTAATCTTCTTAAAATCAGGGTGAATCAATGAAAGCGATAATTTGCACAATTATTTTTTTAATCCTGATTACATATCCCATGCCGGCTCAGGCATCAAGAGAGATACATTCCATAAGTTTTCCAGCTATCAGCGCAGATGGAAAAACTGTTTATTTCAGCGCGTGGGGAGATATATGGTCAGCGCCACGTGATGGAAGCCATGCAGCGATAAGGTTAACCGATAATGTTGCGAACGAAGCTCGTCCGATTCCATCACCCGATGGCAAAACACTCGCCTTTGTATCCGATCGATGGGGAAATCTGGATATATTCGTGATGCCATCGGAAGGAGGTGCTGCAACACGTCTCACCTGGGATTCGAAAATAGATTATCCATATGATTGGAATTCAGATGGGACGAAAATACTCGCATATACGATGAGACAGGATTTATGGGAGACATGCGCTTATGAAGTCCCAATTGATGGTGGACCCGCAACCAGAATTACAGGTCCTGATTATGATGATCATGTCTTTTGCAGCTATCTCGGAAACGATGAGAAAATCGTTTTTACTCGAGGTCCCGGTGATTGGGCACGAAAAGGACACAAGGGACAGAACACTTACGATCTCTGGACGTACAATCGTAAAACACAAAAACACGAGCAGATAACAAACCGTCCGGGAAATGATATGTGGCCTCAGCCAAGTCCCAATGGTGACAAAATCTATTATGTCAGAGATACAGATGGTGTAAGAAACATATGGGTAATGGATGTAACTACCAAAAAGGAAACACAGTTAACAAATTTCAAAACAGATGGTCCCATATGGCCGAGGATATCATCTGATGGCGATGAAATCGCATTCGAGGTTTTTGGCGATCTTTATATAATCTCAACCAATGGTGGAAAAGCTGAAAAAGTTCCGATTAGATTTCCCGATGATTCAAAACATGAAATGGTCCTTGAGACCGATTTTGCGAATAGAATCAGTGAATACGCTATCTCACCTAACGGTAATTATTACGCAGTCGTTGTATTGGGAGATATTTTTATCCTTAAAAATCCGGATAAGTACAAAGAGGAAGAAAAGCCCGATCAGGATTTGAGTCGAACATATCATGTGGTTTCGAGTCCCGGGCGGGAAATGCATATTGATTGGCATCCAAAAAGCACAAAACTCGCTTACGTTTCAGATCGCGATGGTCAGTTCGATGTTTATACGATAGATCTGATAACTCTTGAAGAGAAAAGAATTACGAACACACCACAAGATGAATGGTACCCTGATTTCGCACCGCATGGTGAGAAGATCGCTTATTACTCAGGTAATCGAAAGCTAATGCTGTATACATTCGATGATGACAAGCATGCATTGTTACGAGAGGGACAATTGCGAAACGGTCCATTCTGCCTTGGATTCGAGTGGTCGCCTGATGGCAAATGGATAGCTCTGGTCGAGGCTGTGGTAGATTCACTCGCTGATATTTTCATAATAAATACTGAGGACAAATCTATTGTGAACGTTTCTGTGACTCCGGACAATGATGGCTCCCCCAGCTGGTCTCCCGATGGAAAATATCTTGCGTATCATACGGATTTTGAAGATAGCACGAATGTAATGCTTCTTGAACTTGATCCGGAGGAGAAAAAATTCGATACCGCTATTCTATTCCCTGATGATTTGCCAAAGAAGGAAGAAGAAAAACCAAAAGAGGAGAAAAAGGAAGAAGCAAAAGTCGAGGATTCATCAAAAACGGAAGAGAAGCAACCCGATAAGGAAAAAATCGAAGAACCAAAAGAGCAGGAAGTAAAGAAAGAGGAAGCCAAAGAAGAAAAGAAAGAAGAAGAGGTAAAACCGGTAACAATAAATTTCGATAGAATTCACCTGAGAGCTCGACCGATTGTGAAAATGGCTGGTAATGCGTATAGCCCAAGATTCGCACCGACAAGCGATTATCTTATTTTCAAATTCGATGATGCGGGAGCATCATCGTCATGGTGGAGTTATACGATTGAGAAGGAGGAGTTTCAGAATCTCACGGATGCGACAAGTAAGGATTACCCGATGTGGTCACCCGATGGAAAACGTCTGCATTTCCTGAGCAATGAAAGCATTGTTTATCTCGATATGAACGGAGCTAAATCTGCCGGACAGGGTTCGCTGAGAACAGTAAGCACAATGATGTACGACCAGTATCAGATGTGGGATCAAATGCTGTTCGAGGGATGGCGTCATTTACGCGATACTTTCTATGACAGGAATCTTCATGGAGTCGATTGGGATGAAGTTTTAAAAAGATACCGTCCGCGCGTAAAAGACTGCGGAACAATTGATGAATACTCAACACTTTACCGTCAGATGTTAGGAGAGCTGAACGCATCTCATTTATCCTACTATCCCAAGGACAATGACCGTGAGGCGCCTCCGGACAATACAGGCGAGCTTGGAGTAATTTATGATGAGAAATATGATGGTCCGGGATGGAAGGTAAAAAGAATAGTGGAGGATAGCCCTGCTTATCAGCCGGGCTCAAGGCTTTACGAGAGTGATGTGATACTCAAAATCAACAACCACGAAATCGCTATCAATGATGAGCGTGCTTTCCTCATGAGAAACCTGGTTGATCGTCCGGTTAAACTCGTGGTACTAAATGATGAGAGAATTATAAATGCGGAGAATCCCGATGAAACCGTCACACTTGTTGGAGAACCTGTTTACAAAGAACGTGAAGTTACAATTAAACCGATTAATTACAACACATTCAGACCAATGCTTTATGAACAATGGGTCATGGATAATCGCAAAATTGTTGAGGAAAAATCAAAAGGTCAGATAGGTTATCTGCACATTGAAAACATGTATGAAGGTCCGCTTGCTAAATTCCGTCGCGAGCTTTTCGGAGAATATCGAGATAAGAAGGCACTGATAATCGATGTCAGATTCAACAGCGGAGGTTACATAGCTGTCGATATAGTTGACCTTCTTGACCGCCGTCCAGCACATATACATCAACACAGGGATAGCAGGCAGGGAACCCGTCCCCCGCTTACATGGAAAGGACCGATTGTGATTCTCATAGATGCGCATTCATTCTCAAACGCGGAAATCCTTGGACATATCATGCGCGACCTCGGCATGGCAACAATCATCGGTGAATCGACGGGCGGAGGAGTGATAAGCACATACACTTTTCAGCTCATGGATGGCAGTACATTCAGGATGCCATCATGGTTGAACGCTCGTCTCAATGGTACAAACATGGAACTGAATGGCGTTATTCCCGACATTTTTGTCCATATCGATCCGCATCAAATCAGGGAAGGAAAAGATAATCAGATTGATGTCGCGATTGATTATTTATTGAAAGAAATATCAAAGGGCGGCGATTAACGATGATTACAAGCCCTACTCCAAAATATGAGATTGTTCCGCGAATCGATGTGAAAGTTCCGATGCGTGATGATGTCAAACTCTCGACTGACCTTTTTATACCTGAGGGGAAAGGTCCTTGGCCTGTGATTCTAACCCGCACCCCATATGGCAATAATGATCCGCTGAGGTGTGAACGATTATTGTGGTTCACTCGTCATGGATTCGCGACAGCTTTTCAGGATTGCCGTGGACGATTCGACAGCGAGGGCGAGTGGGAACCGTTCAGAAGCGAGCGGGAAGATGGTCTCGATACGCTTGAATGGTTATCGAAACAGGATTTCTGCAACGGGAATATCGGAGTCATCGGACGAAGCTATGAGGGGTATTGTACATGGGCTCTTGCATGGGATAGCAATCCGGCATTAAAAGCGATAATCCCGATTGTTCCCCTACCCGACCCTGTTGTGAATGTTCCGTATCAGAATGGCGCACTTTTCTGGAATATGATTGTGTGGGGAATGATGGTTCACGGGCGGACTAATCAACACACCGGAGTTATCGACTGGATAAAGCTTTACAAACATGCGCCTCTCAGGACGCTCGATAAAGCAGCTGGAATAGAAAGTAAAACATGGCAGCACTGGCTTGATCATCCAACACTCGATGATTGGTGGAAAACAGTCTGTTACATGGATAAATTCAATAAAGTCGATGTTCCTGCTCTTCATATCTGCGGATGGTACGATGATGACGGGATTTCAACATACAAGAATTATCCTGGGATGAGGAAAAATGCTAAATCTAATAAAACAAAAGATGAGCAGTATCTGATAATAGGATGCTGGCCTCATAAAACCAACATATCATCGGTTGTCGGGGAGATAGATTTCGGCCCGCAAGCGCTTATCGATCTGAATGGGATGATGTTCAGATTTTTTGCCAGACATCTTGCCGGGGAGGAACATAGCACAAAGTCGGAACCAAGATGCAGAATTTTTATCATGGGGGAGAATCGATGGCATGGATTTGATGATTTTCCGATTCCGAATGCAGTCACTACAAAATACTATTTACATTCCAGAGGTAATGCCAATTCATTATTCGGAGATGGCTTGTTAAGCAATGAATTGCCATCCGGTGATGAACAATCGGACAATTATATTTATGATCCTGACAATCCGGTTCCGTATGTAACCGATCCTGTAGCTCTTCAGTTGGGTGAGGCTTGTGATCAACAATCCATTGAGAGACGCCCGGATGTACTCGTATATACATCAAAACCGCTTGAAAATGATGTTGTCATCTGCGGGCGAGTTTTCGCGGAAATATATATTTCAACTAATGTGCAGGGCACTGATTTTACTGGGAAGTTGGTCGATGTTTATCCGAACGGAAGAGCGATTCAGATATGCGATGGAATTCAAAGAGCTGAATTCAGGAACAGTCTTGAAAAAGCGCAATGGCTTGAGAAAGACAAGATATACAAAATCACAATCGATATGTGGGCAACAGGAATCAGATTTCTAAAGGGGCACTCTATCAGGCTTGAGATTTCATCAAGTGCGGTTCCGAAATTCACGAGACATATGAATACATCAAAAGATCAGGGATGGGAAACGAAACCTCAAATCGCAAAGCAGGTTGTTCATCATTCATCGAAGTATTCGAGCGCTTTGATAGTTGATGTCGTTCCGCTTGATATGCTTGAAAGGACAGTGATTATCGAGTGAAATTAACGGACTCCGAGAAAGCAATTCTTGATGGTGCCAAAGGAGAAGTCCTAAGGGAAGCGCTTGATTATATCGTTCAGTTAGGAGATGCGTTTCAAGCTGAAAAACTGATTGACATTGTTTATTGCCATTATCCCGCTGAGATGGCGATTTACGAGGGAAATGTTGAGGAAGCCTGTGAATATGCGGAGCGCGGAGGGCGTGTTTGTGTATCTACAACAAGCTCAACATTATGCGCGGATCTTAAACGCCCATCGATAACGGGAATCCCGAAAAAACTCGCAGAACTACAATCACGAATCGAATCAGCTCATCGGAAGATGGGAATATTTGAAACATACACATGCACTCCTCAGAATCTCGGATTTATACCTTCTTTCGGAAGCTACATCGCCACCGTGGAATCGAGCGCGATTATCTATTACAACTCGATTTTAGGATGCAAAACAAACCGGGGAGGTCTGTTCACCAGATACTCAGCGATAACAGGCAAATATCCTTTAATGGGATATTTAATCGATGAGAACCGAAGGGGAACGCATTTATTCAAGATAAGAATGCCATCTTCAATACTGTCAACATATGATAAATGGTGCGCCCTCGGATTTCAGATCGGCTCTATCGTGGGAAGCGAAGTACCTGTAATCGATGGGATCAATACACACAGACAGGACTGGTTGATAGGATTCGGTGCGGCGCTCGCGACATCAGGTTCGGTAACTCTTTATCATATCCCGGGAGTTACCTTAGGGACACGTACTATCGAGGATGCTTTCAAAGGATTTAGACCAAAAGAGATTTACGATATAACTGAAAATGATATCGAAAAGGTTTATGAGAAGCTGACAACTATAAAACATGGAGATAAAATCGATTTCGTAACTCTCGGATGTCCTCATTATAACCTTGAACAAATCAGGTATGTCGCTGAGAAATTAAAAGACCAAAAGGTTCACAATGATGTTCGATTCTGGGTCTGTACGAATCGAATGACTCGAAAGCAGGAAGAATGTTCACCTTATGTGAAAATGATTGAGGACGCAGGCGCTTTGGTTGTCGCCGATACATGTCCGGTTGAAAGCCATATGAGGCAATCGACATGCAGGGAGTATGGATTGAAAGTTCCGAATGTCGATGCGATGGTTACTGATTCCACCAAGATGGCAAGATATGTTGGCGATTTAATCGGGTGTAGAACCGCTCTTGCAAGCACTGATGCATGTATCAAATCAGCTATAAAAGGAAGATTAGAGAATGAGTAAAACATACAAGGTTAGAAAAGTTGTGAAGGGAAAAACTACCGCTGAGGCTTTAGTGATGCCCGGTAGTTTCTCGTTTCTTGGGGATGTTGATATGGGCAGCGGTGAGATTATCGCTCATGGGAATCCAAACAAGGGATTAAATCTTTCAGGCAAGGTGCTTATATATAAAGAGTCAAAAGGTTCGAGCGGTGGATGTGTTGTGTTAATGACGCTATCGAAAAAGGGAATCGCGCCATCGGCAATTGTCACTGTCAAACCTGCGGATTATAACATTACTGAAGGAGCGATATTTTCCAAAGTACCGTTCGTATGCGAACCTGACGGGGATATCCTCACGGAGATTAAAACGGGGATGATGGTCACTGTCGATGCTGATAAAGGAATAATCGAAGTTCTTCAATAAATAAAATTGATCACGGAGAATGCAATGCAAATTAATTTTAATCTTCATCATCTTTCAATTCTCATATTGTTTTCAATATCAATCGCATTATTCAACTCAGCGCAATATATAAGCGCTGATGATAATCTTCCAATAGCAGGATCATCGCCACATCAAAGACCGGGCGATTCCCGAGCTGAGCTGGAGATACCATTGGACCTGATGTCATCTATATGCTCCAAAGTCGGTATTGATAGCGGCATTTTGGGTTATACAACGGCTGAAATGGCTAATTTCCCTGGGGATAAATACTGCCTCAGAGTTGTTAAGAATCTATTCAGGGATGTTGAGCAGGTACCGCGTTTTTCCGGACGTCTAAGCGATGTCTTCATGGATTCCAAAGATAACCTTCCGTTAATCGCGACATATTGCTATTCAATCCTCGATGCAAGACCCGGTTATGAATTCAAGGAATTAAAAGAAGGCGAATGGGGTGTGGATTGGATTCCAGCTGGAACATCGCCAAAAGATGCAATCAGGCTGATATTCGAGCATGATGGTGATGACCAACTCTCAAAGCCGGTAAATATGGAATATCTCAAAACATGGGAGCAATTACCGGAGTCTATTCAAAGATTTGTTATCCGCATGATGATTGGAACGGCTATGGCATCCGCACAATTGAGGAAGGCGTACGATATGAATTTTCTAACCAAATCGCTGGGAGTAAATAATATCGATGAGATTGACAGAAAACGATTATACGATTTAGCAATTTCACCATGGCGTGACGAAGAAGTCCCACCGGCGTCTTTTTATGCCTTGGATAAAATCGATTTAGCGTATCTCGCATATGGAACCATTATCTATTTGAATCACATGCAGAATGCGTTGACCGAACTGAAAAGCAAAATCCCGGAAATCGATTTCAAAAACCTGAAATTCGAAAGCATCTCTTTTGATACGCCAAGTGGAAAGCTCATTATTTCAGGTGTTGGGAACAATGAGATTAATGGCAATTATGTATTCGCTCTCGACCTTGGAGGGAACGATAAATACACGGGCAAAACAGGTGTCCCCGAATCATTCGAAAATCCAATAAGCACGGTTATAGACCTTGACGGCAATGATATCTACGATGGCGGCAAAGAACCATCAAACCTCGCATGCGGATTGTTCGGGACCGGCATGATAATTGATTTAAAGGGTAATGACACCTATCAGTGTGAGCAATCGGGCATTGGATGCGGTTTGTACGGCACGGGGATAGTCGCTGATTATGATGGCGATGATAAATACACCACCAATGACGCATGGGGACAGGGAGCGGCACATGCAGGATGGGGTATGCTAATCGATTATTCCGGAAATGATGAATATTTTTGCGGAACCGAATCGCAGGGATTCGCTTCCACTCTCGGAGTAGGCTTGATTCTTGATATCGCTGGAAACGATTCATATAGAGTTTCAGATACAGTCAATGTGTCGGAAATATTCGGGAACCATCAGATTTCATTCGCGCAAGGTACGGGATATGGGCGGAGAGCTGATTTCGGCGATGGGCATAGTCTCGCTGGCGGAGTCGGGATACTTGTGGATGGCTCCGGGGATGATACATATTACGGAAATATCTATGCTCAGGGAGCGGGTTACTGGTGGTCTCTTGGAATATTGGAGGACAAAGCAGGGAACGACACATATCGATGTCTTCAGTATTCGCTTGGTTCTGCTCCTCATTTCGCAATTGGATGTATGGTGGATTCGAAAGGCAACGACAAATACAATGTGGGAAACAATGAAGCTATAACACAATATCAGTCAAGCGCTCGCGATGGTTCTATCGCCGTGTTTATCGATGGCGATGGCGATGATGAATATCTTTTCAGAAACATGTGCGCGGGTCTCGGCGACCTTAACAGTATCGCCCTATTCTGGGATCGATATGGAAACGACATATATCACACAATACTTTCTCCTCCTTATGAAAAGAGTCCTCCGATGGGAACTGCAACCACATATGAAAGATTCCGCACATTCCGCGATTATATGAAATCATATGGGATTTTTCTTGATACATCAGGCACGGATATTTATGAAATCGATCCCAACGAATATGAAGGCAAAAAGCCATTATCGGTTGACAATTCTGAGTGGCTTCATAATGAGGGTCCTTTGTTCTGGGGATACGGTTTGGATGTTGAGTGGTATATAAACGATTAGATTTGCTCATAATCACCCACAATCGCGAAGTAGTTGAATCAAAAGTGGTAGATTGTTCAATCGTGATTGTGGGCGGCACCCGGGATACGGTTTGGATGTTGGGTGGTATATAAACGATTAGATTTACTCATAATCACCCACAATCGCGAAGTAGTTGAATCAAAAGTGGTTGATTGTTCAATCGCGATTGTGGGCAGCACCCGGGTTTGGATGTTGAGTGGTATATGAGTGATTAGATTTGCAAATAATTAATCACAATCATGCAGTAGTTGAATTAACTCCGATTTTTTCGTTTGATAATTCCATCGCAGGATCAAATCAAAATCCTCTTTCTTTGGTTCAGTTTGTGTCTCCCATTGAAAAACGGCATTGTAATCGCTATTTTCAAGCTGTGAGATGTCGGAGACAACAAGGTAGATCAAGTTGTGATTTTTTCCGGGACGATACCAATCCATAGCGAACATACCGAGAGTTGGATATATCAAGTAAATATCAGGCATCCTGAATATGGAATAACTATCGCTCATATCGATTTCCGATTTCAAGAAAACGAATCCAATTTTCCACCCGGAAGCATCCTCAGGAATATATTTCAGTATCTCTTTTGCAAGGGCATGAGTTCGTCCCCCCGCAATTTTTAAATCGTCGACCTTGGACTCAATTGCCTGTATCGCAATAGCAATCTCGAATATCAATAATAAAACAGCGATTGCAGGATAACGACGAGGCATTCTGCTCCATCCATCCGCAGCGAAGCCTGAAATCAAAGCCAATGGGACAATAACTCCACTTAGATATAATTCTGAAAGGTCTCTAACAAAAATCATCGGGAAGCATGAAAATAGGAAGGAAAGAAAGAGAAATGGGAGTTTCAATTTATCATGAAGATATCCGCTCTTCATATTTTCGGTTTCGATTCTATTAGATATTTTTAGTATTTCTTTCTGATAAATGAATGCTCCGATTGATAAGGCAATCACTACAAGAATAATATTGAATAAGAACCATGCATATGCTGATATATTCCCAGCAACCTTAACCCAGACAGTATTACCGAGGAAGAGTACGGCGGAATAAATCAACGCTGCATTTTTAATCCAATCCGCGGGATTGGGAGTTACGAATCTGAAAAATGAAATGCCCTGTCCGACTATCAAGCCTCGCAATAACAAGTAAGCCATAAGAACAATGCCAAGAACTACAATTAGAGCAATCGTTTTCAGTAATTTAGATTTTTGAGCGCAAAAAATAACAGCAATGAATGCCAAAGGAACGAGCTGGATAGCGTATTCCATGAATCCAAGAGCGATTATGAAAGCTAATACACATGCAAGAGAAGCAGCAAAAAACGATCTATTCGAATACTTCATGATGAAAAAGACACCAAGCCAAACGAAAGCGGAGACAAGAATCCTCGATGAGCCATCGATACTCGCAACCGGACCTGCAATAACGGGATGAAAAAAGACAATTAATGCAGTTACTACCGCCCCTACTTTATTCAACTTCAGCAGATTAATCCACATGAACACGACGAGTGTGAAAAACCAGAATGAGAGAATGTGAAGAATATGAATCCAGAATAAAACATGTTTTTGTGAAATACTTCCGAAAGCCCACATGAGAAGGGAGTCGAGGGGTCGATAATTGCCGAGCTGGCTGGATTTGAAAAAAGCAAGCGGACCATCAACCTGTCCCCTGTGGATTTCAGCAAGCGGTGGCGTGAAATCATCTCCGGATGGTTTAACAGTGAAAATATCACGATAAACAACAAGGCTCAAGATTACGAGAATAATAAAAAACCACGTGAGGAATCTTGTATCAGCGATATTATCTTTAGAATGAGGGATCAAGCCACACTTGTCCAAAAAGACATCGAATAAAAGAAAAATAAATAAATATTTCTACCCGGGATCGCGGACAGCCTGTCCGCACCAGACTTTAGAGAAGACTTGCGGACAGGCTGTCCGCGATCCCAGAACCTGCAATCCAGGAAACCCGGTTTGAAATGAAACTTATCCTGTTTCGAAAAAGCACATTTATAGTGGTAATTCATCGCTGTTTGAACTTGAATCCTCGCTATTTTGGACAGCAATGGGATCAAGCGGATTTTTTTCCGAACGACCTTTGGATTTTATCCTGTATTGGTTTTCAGATAATCTTTTTTTAGCGAATTTGTAATATTCGCTCACTATTTCAAATCCCAGATATTTTCTGTTCATCTTTTTACAGACAACAGCGACCTGTCCTGATCCAAGAAACGGATCGAGCACGAGATCATCTTCTTTGCTTGAATACATAAGAATTTTCTCTATAAGTTCAGCCGGGAGTTTAGTTGGTGTTTTGATATCGCCGTTCCAGTATTCTCTCGATATAATCCAGACATCCTCCATATCCTGATAACGCAGGCTTCGTCCCGATTCTGAAACATCATCCTTTTGAAATCTTGATGATTGGAAAAATTTCCTCTCTTTGTCATCTTTGCAAACGAAGAGGCAATGATAATGCGATGTTACAAACTTCTTGCGAGTGACCACTCCGAATTGATATTTCCAGATGATGTGGTTTACCGTATGAAAACCGATTTCATCTATTGCCATTAGAATATATTTAAGGTTATTCCATCCCGAGAAAACATACATGCTGCCGCTATTTTTTAGAAGACGATATACTTCGCTCATCCATTTGAAAGTAAAGTCATAATATTTATCCGATGGGATTTCGTTGTAACCCTCAAGAACTCTCGAACCGGTTCGATTGTAGTTGCTTTTTTTAGCTTTAAAATCGATTGCGAAAGGGGGATCAGTAATGACAAGGTCGATACACGCATCAGGAAGATTCCTCATTCCTTCGATGCAATCCATGTTATAGATTTCATTTAAAGAAAGCGATTTCACAATCCATTCTCCATATGGAAATTAAAGACCACAAGTCGCTTCAATTCTACAAAAATGAACAGCAAGCCGCAACAGTCACTATGATATACTTTGTGCGCTTTTTAATAATATATCCCCGGGAGGCTTTAATCGAAATGTCCAGTGAAAAAATGTTCGAGATAATCAAAGCCAATTCAATGCATGCTTATTTTGCGACATGTGACAGGGATCAGCCTGTAATTCGTTCAATATCAGCCATCATCGATGAGGATTCGACAATATGGATTGCCACATTTGCCAATTCAAGAAAAGTTAAACAAATTAAGGAAAATCCAAAGATTTGCCTTGCATTCATCGAACAACCGAATGGGGACAAATCAGCAATCGTTTATGGAAAGGCTGAAATTGTTAACGATGTCGAGATAAAGAAAAAAGTATGGGGTACTGCAAATTATAATTTAGCTAATTATTTTCCAGATGGTCCGCCGTCAAAGAATTTTTGCCTATTGAGGATAAACATTGAGAAAATCGAATGGAGGGATTCCTGGGAAAGCAAGCTTCAGGTATATCAGCCTTAGTATTCGGAAATATATATAGTTAAATAATTTTTTTAACAACGCTCAAGGGGCATCAGAATATGGAAAAGATGGTTGCATACTGCGGGATAGTCTGCAGCGATTGCGAGGCTTTAATCGCGACCAAGGATGGCGACATGAAACTCAAAAAGGAACTCGCGGAAAAATGGTCGAAAGAATTCAACTCTGAAATCAAACCTGAGGATATCAATTGCGATGGATGCCTTTCCGTGGATGGAAATCATATCAGCTACTGCTACGAATGCTGCATCAGGAAATGCGGGATGGAGAAAGGGATCGAGAATTGCGGATATTGCGATAAACTGGATTGCGATAGTTTGACCAAGTTTCATGAGATGACGCCTGAAGCAAAAAAGAAAATAGAGGAGATACGCGAAAGTCGTTGATTATATTTTCCGGAGGTTTACCCATGTTTAAGGAATTCAAAGAATTTGCGATGCGCGGAAGTGTCGTGGATATGGCTGTCGGCATAATAATCGGCGCAGCATTCGGCGCGATTATCAATTCGCTTGTTTCCGATATCCTCATGCCGCCGATAGGTTTAATACTCGGAAAGGTTGATTTCAACAATCTGTTTTTGATTTTTAGAGAAGGAACGACAGCAGGTCCATACGCATCACTTGCGGATGCACAAAAAGCCGGAGCTGTCACCTGGAACTACGGGCTTTTTGTAAACAAAATCATTACTTTTATCATTGTCGCATTCGCATTGTTCGTTCTCATCCGAGGCATAAACAGGCTAAAGAGGAAAGCCGAGACACCACCTCTGGAGCCAGCAACAAAAAATTGCCCGTATTGCCTCTCATCAATTGCTGTCAATGCAACTCGATGCGCGTTTTGTACATCGGAATTGAACACACCCGAGTATGGGGACAGTCCACGATGACAACTTCGCGGCGATCCTGACTTATATGCTGAATACAAACAATCAGTTATGATTACCTATATACAGGGACAGTCCCCATATTATAATGAATCACATATCCGGAAGACCACGGGCTTTCCTTAATCGTTTTAGAAACGGTTTATAAAGGAAGCTGCGTTCATCCAATTCACACAGCTGCGTGAACATTGATCTCGTAACCGAAAAAGACAGGATATCAGGCGGAATATGCTCACGCATTGCTATATCAGTGGTGCCAATAGCCGACTGCGGAATATTCAAGTCTTTGAAAGGAAGCAGAAGACTGCATCCGGAGCCAAAAGGAGCGATAGTAGGAGGAGGATCATCGGGAGAGCTACTATATTGCGCACCGATAATTAAAGCACTCAATTGATCCGGATTGACGAAGAATGTAACCGATTTCAGATAATCCCATTGATTTTCTTTGAGAGGTCCAATCAGAATATTTTCATATTTAAATTTGGGTGGTTTTGATTTGTCAATCCATTTGCCCATTAGTTCCCTTGATGCCTTCAGCCCTTCGCCATCGACAAGAAAAGCGAGGAAATCCTCTCTTTCTCTCATTTCGATACCGCACATCCATCGACCAGCGCCACCGCATCCGTAATGGTCTTTCGTGATGTGCAAAGTTTCCCCTTTTTTCCAATTTTCATAGAATTTGAAAATGCAATCACCTTTTTGAGGCTTGATTAATGGCTGGAACGGAGTGATATCGGGTGCATCATAAAGACCGACTAAAGGGATGGTTATATCGAGTCCTGTTAAAAGCTTAGAGGGATTTGGTTGTTTGTTTTTCATGAAGCCAAGTTTATCGTGATTTATGATAACTTGGCAAGCATGTATAATGGAGTAGCAAAATGGATATCAAAATCGAAAAGGTCCCTCGAGCTAAAAAGCGCGTTCTCGCGAGACTCATGCAGCTTTATCTTTATGATTTCAATGAGTTTTACAATGATGATGTCAACCGGTACGGATTATTCGAATACAAAATGCTTGATAAATACTGGAGCGAGCAAAACCGCCATCCCTTCATAGCATATGTCGATGGCAAGATTGCGGGATTTGTCCTGGTGAGTCCGCATGCTTATCTCGATGCGAATAAGGGTGGGATGTCGATCGCTGAATTTTTTATAATGCCGAAGTATAGAAGGAAAGGTGTCGGAAAACATATCGTGTTTCACATTTTCGACATGTTTCCTGGCAGATGGGAGGTCAGCGAAACAAAGAAGAACATCCCAGCTCAGAAATTCTGGCGAAGCGTTATTGGAGAATACACGAATGGCAAGTATGAAGAGACTTTCTTAGATGATAGTGGATGGCAAGGTCCTATTCAAAGCTTCCACAATAGTGAAAAGTCAAATTCTTCCAGAAATAAAAAAAAGACCACTGCATAGGTGGCCTTTGATATCAATTGGCTCCCCTGAGAGGTCGATAGGTAGAACCTTCAGAGTGACATTTGAGTTTGCGGGGAACATGAGGAAGATGAAGCCCAAGAAGGAAAAGCCGAAAAAGCTGCATAGGAATCCTTATGAGTTATCGAATCGAATCCCCACCATTTTACAATAATTTATAGAGAGTGATTTAACTCGACAGGATTTTATCAACCTCCTCCCGGTCAACATCCATTATGTATTTGATACCGCTTATTCTTGCGGCTTCGGGTGTAAGAGCTGCAAGGTCGTCACGCGAAATATGATTTAAAGCGAACTTACGACTGCCCGCCATAAACTGGCGCAATCCCTGAGCTAATCGTTCATAATATGTATAAAGTCCAAGTGCTCCTGTTGGGATCCTGTCAAATGCTTCGTCGCCAAGTTCTGCGCGAAGGTGCTCAGCGGTAACAAATATTTTCTCTTTCGTGTTTCCAAATCGGGCTATATATACAGGGACCTGCAGCTCTTCAATTGCTTTACCTATGGTTTTTCCGACCATCGCAGCTGCAATAGGACCTCTTGCCATGCCAATTAACTTTACGTAGGGCGCTCCCATTGCAAGACCCTTGAAAATCTGATCCTCGAAAGTAAATCCACCACCTACAGCTAATGCAGGTAAATATTCCCCAGCATCATCAAGGCGCTTGGCATATTGATAAAGAAGCGAATGTATCTCGACCGGTGGGATTCCCCACTCGTTCATCATACGCCATGGGCTCATTCCTGTACCACCACCGGCACCATCAACCGTTAAGAGATCAAGCTTATATTTGGATGCGAACTTGATTGCCCGAGCCAAATCCGCGGGACGATAAGCACCCGTTTTAAGGAATATGTACTTCGCACCAGCTTTTCGGAGCTGTTCGATTCTTTCAGCAAACGATTCTTCTGTAACCATTCCAACACGGGAATGCCGTTCGAATTCCTTGAAAGCTCCGCTTTCAAAAGCTTTTATAACATTTTCGTCCATGGGGTTCGGGAGTACAATATATCCACGTTCATGAAGGAATTGTGCCTTCTTCAGGTCGGTTATCTTAACCTCACCGCCAATGTTCTTAGCTCCTTGTCCCCATTTCAATTCAACAATTTCCACGCCGAGTTTCTGTACGGCATATTCCTGAACACCAAGTCGAGTATCTTCAACATTAGCCTGCACAACAATCGCGCCATAACCATCACGCTGGTTATCCTTATATAGTTTTACTCTTCGTTTCAGGTCAATCGTATCTTCGACATGACCATTTTTAATCACAGCACCGGGATCCATCCCGACAACATTCTCTCCAATAGTCAGACCTGTACCTGCAAGTGCAGAACCAATGGCTAAACCCTCCCAGTTGTTTTTAGCGATATTTGTGGAACCTATACCGGAGATTAACCATGGAAGCTTGAACTTAATCCCGTTATCATGTCCGAAAGCGACCTCGAGGTTCACCCCTGGGAATATCGCAAGATCACTATCAGCTTTGATGCCATGCGCACCCACTACAGTACCCATAATGCTGAAATGAGAATAGTCAACCGGATATTCTTTTTCAGCGGCCGTGGTTATAACACCAAAAGGTTGGGGGTATATAACCTCATGACCGCGGTAAGCAGACTTCCCGATCTCGCACATACCGATACAACCATCAACACATGTTACACACATTCCTGATGATGGGGTAATGGAACCTTCAGTTCGGTTTTTTGTCAGAGTTGCTGCGGATGAATTAACTCTTGAATATGTCATATTGCTCTCCTTGATGTTTCATTCCTTATTTATCTCACAGGCTACACAGGGATCCATGTAGCACATCATGTCATCGAAGTTTTCTTTTTTAACGCAAGGTGGCGATAGATTTGCGCATCCACCACAGATTGCTTTTTCAGGTTCAGAATAAGTACATCTCAACTGGCATGCCGGGCAGACATACATGCATCCACCACACAACCGGCATTCCTCGGACCTTATATCAAAGGGAGTGCCGATAGATCTTTTGTCACCTCGTCCGCGGAAACCGATTGCCTTTGCCATCATCTGCTCCGCACACATCCGTGTGCATAGCCCGCACATAATGCAGTCTTCATATTCCTGTCTGAAACGTTGTTGATGAACCTCATGTGCTGAGGCGAGATCCTGGATGGTTTTCGACTGAGGGCACGATGCCAAGAGCAGCTCAATTATCATATTGCGAGCTCTCAAAACACGTTCGGATGCGGTTCTTACTACAAGCCCTTCTTCTACGGGATAAGTACACGAGGTGACCAGCCTGTTTTTTGGTTCTTTGCCGATTTCCACGACACACAATCTACATGCGCCATATGGCGATAAACCGTCCATGTAGCACAAGGTCGGTATAGGGAATCCATAGAATTTGGACGCGTCAAGAATCGTCGAGCCTTCTTCAACTTGAACATTCAATCCATTGAGCTTAAAGTTAATCATTTTGAAATTGCACCCACTTCAGAAATCTCTGTTTTCTCATCATCCTTTTTGGTGAACTCCAAATCACATCGTAAGCATCGTTTGCACTCTACTTCCGCTGCTTTAGGGGTGATAGTCTTTTCGACTTCCTCGAAGCTGCTTTTTCGATGCTTAGCTTGAATAGTGGGAATAACAACCCTCGGTATTACCTCCTCAGATTCCTCATCGCTAACCTTTGCCGGTTCAATATAAACATCGGGAAGTATAACCATTGGTTCTTTCTGCAGCTCTTCACCATGTATAAAACGATCTATCATCTCGGCAGCCTTCTTCCCCGCAGCGATAGCATCGATGACAGTGTTGGATCCCGTTACCGCGTCACCACCAGCGAAAACGCCTTCCCGCGAGGTAGTCAGATCGTCAGGATCAGTTAGAATAGTTCCGTTTTTTGCAATCTCGACTCCCATATTAGAAAGAAAACTGCTATCAGGATGTTCCCCAATGGCAACAACTAAGGTATCCAATGGCAAAATGAATTCAGATCCTTTTACGGGTATTGGTTTTCGTCGACCGCTTTCATCGACTTCCCCAAGCTCATTCCGAATAAATTCGACACCCGTTAGATGCCCTTTTTCAACATGGAGCTTTACAGGTGTTACAAGCGTTCTAATATTAATTCCCTCTTCTATTGCTGCATTTATCTCTTCTTCAAAAGCCGGCATTTCATTATGGGTTCGGCGATAAAGAACTGTGACATCTTTAACACCTTTTTGGCGAAGGGCTACTCTTGCTGCATCAATAGCCGAATTACCTCCACCTATAATCCCGACTTTCCCTTTCGCCAGCGAGTGCCCTTTTAAATTGTATTCCTTTAAGAATTTCATTGATGGAAAAATCCCTTCTGCATCTTCACCATCAAGACCTAGTCGCCAACTCATGTGAGATCCCATTGCCAGGAAAATTGCGGAGAACCCATCCTTGAAAAGACCATCGATAGTTATATCCCGACCTAATGCTGTATTACATTTGAGAGTGATGTTCTCATCCAGAAGAGCATTGATTTCTTTTTGGAGGACCTTTCTCGGTAGACGATACTCGGGAATGCAACTCACCAACATTCCACCCGGCTTTTCCTCTGCATCAAAGATTGCCACCTTGTCGCCTAAGAGTGATAGATAATGGGCTGCGGTGATCCCGGCTGGTCCTGCACCTATAACAGCCACTTTTGATGAATCCTCAGTTGCTTTGGCATGCGTTGTTGGTTTGAATGTCGATGGATCAACATGCTCAGAAACAAACCTTTTTAATGCCCTTATTGCTACGGGCTCCTCGCCGGTTGTACCCAATCTGCATTTTGATTCACATGGATGATTGCAGACTCTTGCGCAAACAGATGGGAACGGGTTAGGTTCTCTTATAACTTGATAAGCCCCAGCATAGTCCCCCTTTTCGATAAGGGCAATATAACGCCATGATTCTGTTCCGACCGGACAGGCATTCTGGCATGGCGCACCGACCAACCGCGCACATACTCCTGCGGGACAACGTTTTTTAACTGCATGCTCGATGTATTCATCACGAAAGTATCTCAGAGTCGAAAGCACAGGATTTGATGCGGTCTGTCCCAATCCACACATAGTTGTATCTTTAACAACCAGCGCGAGTTCCTCGAGGAGGTTAATATGCGCCATACTGCCCCGACCTTCAGAAATATCCTCAAGGATTTCATACATTCGCTGCGTACCTTTACGACACGTGAAACACTTGCCGCACGATTCGGATTTAAGAAAATTCATGAAGTACTTGGCAAGATCGACCATGCATGTCTCATCATCCATAACAATCATGCCACCCGAGCCCATTATCGATCCCGCCTCAGCGAGACTGTCATAATCAATCGGAAGGTCAAATTTAGCAACAGGGATGCATCCCCCGGACGGACCTCCGGTTTGTACAGCCTTTATTTTTGCCTTACCGACCGGTCCACCGCCTATGTTAAAAACGATCTCCTTGATTGTGATGCCCATTGGCACCTCAACAAGGCCGGTATTCTTAATTTTTCCGACAAGGCTGAATATCTTGGTTCCCGAATTCCCCTTAGTCCCAACTTTTGCGTATTCTATTGCGCCGTTTTCTATAATCAGAGGGATATTTGCCCATGTTTCGACATTATTAATCGCAGTAGGTTTCCCATATATGCCTTTCTGTACAGGATATGGAGGTCGTTGACGAGGCTCCCCGACCTTACCCTCAATAGAGCGCATCAGAGCACTTTCCTCGCCACAAACGAAAGCACCTGCTCCTCTCGCTATCTCTATGTCGAAGGAAAATCCAGTTCCAAGTATATTTTCACCGAGAAGACCGAGTTCCCTGGCCTGGCGCAATGCGATGACCAGATGCTTGATAGCCAAGGGGTACTCGTTGCGGACATACACAAAGCCCTTGGTGGCTCCTGTCCCGAAAGCACCTATTATCATTCCCTCAATCACAATGTGAGGATTCCCCTCAAGAAGGCTTCTGTCCATATAAGCGCCGGGGTCACCCTCATCGGCATTGCAGACTATGTATTTGCCATTTTCACTTTTCTGTTTAGCTAATAATTCCCATTTCAAGCCTGTGGGAAAACCAGCGCCTCCTCGCCCCCTGAGACCGGATTCCTTGATCTCCCTTACAACCTGTTCAGGGGTCATTCCTGTGAATACTTTTTCGAGCCCTTTGTAACCACCTTTGGCAATGCTATCAAAGATACGAATAGGGTCTATCTGTTGATTCCTGCCAAATATAATGCGTCGCTGGTTCTTAAAGAATGGGATATCATCTTGTTTGTAATACTTCTCATGAGTCTTTGGGTCAGTGTATAGCAATTCCTCAACATACTTGTCAGCGACTACAGCATCGATAATCTGAGGAACATTTTCGGGTGTTACCTGGTGGTAAAACGATTTTTTGGGTTCAGTGAGGATAAAAGGTCCCATCTCGCAGAACCCATGACAGCCCGTAATCTTCAGGGCAATTTTGTCAAGCAAATCTTGCTTTATGATATATCTCTTAGCACTCCGGATGATATCGTTTGAGCCACTTGCCTGACACGCCGTCCCAGCGCAAATAACAATGCAAGACTTCGAATCGTCCAAATCGCTGATGATGATTTCACGAAGTTCCTGTAGTTCTTTTATTGAAAACAATTTTGGCATTTTAATCCCCCAACTGATTCGACAGAGCTGCTCGCGCTACTTTAAACCTAATCATCCCAAATCCAATATGTGGCTTTTACAACCCTTGCGTGAACAGATTTGTACTATTCCGCCCCCTCGGACAATCATAGGAACCATGGGCGCATCACATATTGGGCAATATCCGGCTCCAATTAGTTCTGCATGGCAATGTGGGCAGAAGAAATGCACAATTGTTTTAATAGGGATTTCATACTCGGAATAAACTTTATAGCTGCCATACATTGAAGATAACCTCAGCCAACCATGTTCACGACCAAAGGATACTGTCACTCTTATTGATGGATAACTATCGATCTGATAGGTAGGATCCATAAGGCTGTGATTGCATCGAGGGCAACTGACTTCGACAGGAAATATATGATAATCCTGCTTTATATCTTCCGCATCAAATCCTGCAAGAGATCTATCAATGATTTGCTTCACCTTTGGCTTGCGTACTTTGGAGAAATAGCGACCATCCACTACAACCATAGGTCCAAGCGCACATGCTCCCAGGCAGTTTACGGTTTCAAGGGTGAATTCATTATCAGAAGTTGTTTCTCCCGATTTTATTTTAAGCTGTTGTTGGAGCTCCTTAACGACACCTGGTGCTCCTCGAACGTGGCATGCGGTACCCAGGCAGGCGGATATGAGATGCTTACCCCGGGGTGCAAGGCTGAAAGCTTTGTAGAATGTTGCCACACTATAAATGTCGACCAGGGAGATTTTCTTAACCTTGGATATCATTTCCAGAGCTTCTTTAGGGAGATAGCTATATGTTGCCTGGATATCTTCGAGAATAGAAATCAGACCATTTCCCCTCTTAATGTGCTCATCAAGGATTTTTTGAATAATTTCCAGGTTCATAGCTAATCCAAACGATCTAAATGAAAATAACTTTTCATTTGGAATATAAAAAGCTTATGTGTACTCCTCACAGTGCCAGATCCCAGCTTCACTAGTTGAATTCTTACAGGTTTCTCGATTATCGCAATTCATACATATACCCTTGTACTTTGTATTGCGTATCTCTCTTCTATTGGTTTCAGATTGTTTTGGTTTGGGATCGGCTTTTGGCGGAATATAGTCATCAAACTGCTCACAATAATAAACCGGCCTTCGTCCAGCCCTCGTACTATCGCATGTGGATAGATTATTACATGTGATACATAAGTCTTTGTATTCCATAGGAGACTCTTTTATATCCTTTTTCTGGTTTTTCTCATCTTTATTAGATTTATTCCTTCCGGTCATTACTAACCTCCCTGCAATTGGCCTTAGATTTTTCTTGACTCAATATCAATCCACGGTGTACTTATCATGAACCGTGCCAATCAAATATCCTGCGCATGGAAAATTTCATTTTTTCAATGAGATGCCAAAACTCTCCTTAAGAAGCTAGTAAAAATGAGTGTTTAACACACCCTTTAAAAGGGAAATTCCTTAGCTATTAGCTTCCTCAGCTGAGAATTGAAAACTTTCGGTTTAATTTTGTATGGGGAAATTTGAATCAGTGGTGAATTATTTCTCACCCTGTCGAATTTCGTTGGGGATCAACAATCCCGTAGGTTTTTAATTTCTCTCGAAGTGTTTTCCGATCAATCCCCAGGATTTTTGATGCCTGGGACTTGTTCCAATCGACGCTGGTTAGGACATTGCGGATATGCTCAGCCTCGATTTCGGCAAGGCTTTTATTAAGGTTAGCATGTTTATTTGCAGAGAATCTCATTAATGATGGGAAATCGGTTATGTCTATGACATCCTTATCGCTCATTACAACAAGCCGCTGGATTAAATTCTCCAATTCGCGTACATTTCCCGGCCATGAATAATTTATCAAGACCCGTAATGCATCGTCGGTAAATGAAATTTCCTTCTTCCCCACGTCCTTAGTAAACTTTAGGATTAAATGATTTGTTAGAATAAGTATATCCTCCCCTCTTTCCCTCAATGGAGGTATGGCAATATTGATGACGTTCAACCGGTAATATAAGTCGTCTCGAAAAGCTCCACATTCAACGAGCTTCAGGAGATCCTTATTTGTTGCCGCGAGAATCCTTACATCCACTTTACATGGTTTTGTTGAACCAACCATGCATACTTCTTTATCCTGTAACACTCGAAGCAGTTTCACCTGCATCGTCAGGCTCATCTCGCCTACTTCATCGAGAAAAATAGTGCCCCCATCCGCAGTCAGGAAGAAACCAGCACGGGTTTCATTGGCACCGGTGAAAGCACCTTTTACATGACCGAAAAGCTCGCTCTCAAGAAGACTTTCAGGAATACCTCCACAATTCACAGGTACAAATGCTGATGAAGCCCTCGGGCTACTGTAATGAATCGCCCTTGCAACAAGTTCTTTACCCGTTCCGCTTTCTCCGTATATTAATATTGTAGCTTGTGTCGATGCCGCTTTCACAATAGAGGCAAGCACCTTGCACATTCCTTCTGATTTCCCGATGATCCCATAAGACTCATAAGACGGCAGATATGTCGAACCCTCAGCAGCTCTTCGCATATGTAATTTCTCCAAAGCTTTTTGAACTGCATTCAGGAGTTCCTTATCAGTAAACGGTTTGGATAAATATTCCTCGGCTCCTGCTTTGACCGCTTCAACTGCTCCCTCGACTGTAGCGTAACCGGTAATCATCATTACTTCGATATCTTTGTAGTTCTCTCTGAGGTGTCGTATCAGGTCGAGACCGCTGACTTTGGGCATTTTTAAGTCGGTAATAACAAGATCAAGTGAGGTTTGTTCAATTATATTTATCGCTTCACCGACACTCACAGCGGTAAAAACCTTGTAACCTTCCGCTGTAAGATTTCGCTGGATGACTTCCAGGGTTACTTCTGAATCATCTACTACCAGAATACTTTCTTTGCTTCGTTGTATCGTCATTTAATGGTTTTCCCTGCATCACGAAATTCTTTAATTGGCAGCTGAATTTCGAAACTACTACCTTCTCCCATCTTGCTATCAACTCTTATGGTCCCACCATGAGAAGTCACTATCCCATGGACTACAGGCAGACCAAGACCAGTTCCTTCATTTACATCCTTTGTGGTGAAGAAGGGGATAAATAGCTGTTTCTTAACCTCCTCACTCATTCCTAAGCCCGTATCTGTCACTTTAAGGCTTATGTTTTTACCAACGAGCTTGGTAGTTATGGTTATTTTTCCACCCTGAGGCATGGCCTGTATCGCATTGACAACAAGGTTAACCAGTACCTGATGCATCTGGGCTTGATCAGCCAGAATCTCTGGTAAATCGGATGCCAGTAAACGCTCCACTTCAATGCCAGCCTTGGCGCATCGAGCCTCAAGAAAATACAATCCCTCATTAATCACCTTATTCAAATTGACTTTTATTGTCTTTACAGGCAATTGACGAGCGAAGAGCATGAGTTTCCTGATAACTTCACGAGCATGCATTGATGCAGTGATTATCTTATCGATATCTTTCCTTATATCATCAGATAGGTTTTCATTTTTCAGAATCAATTGCGCAAATCCTAATATATTGCCCAGCGGTTCGTTGAACTCGTGAGCAACCCCTGCTGCAAGTTGCCCGATAGTTGCCAGCCTATCAGCATGTCTTAATTGATCATGAAGTAAGATCCGATCCTCTTCTGCTTGTTTCCGCTCAACTATTTGTGCAACTAGCTTAGCAATGGTATCTAAAAGATTCCTTTCTTCCTTTAAGAATGGTCCCTCATCGATCTGAGGCATCAACTCAGTATAGGCAACTTCAATAATACCTCGCTTGATACCTTCGATAGAAATCTCAGATGTCTGACATTGCAGCTCGGCATTGAAGCTAGCAATTGAATAGGTTTTCCCATCCAGAATAATTCTACCTACAGTTATTTCCGGATACTGCCAGGCATTTGGCAGTAAACCAACGATATTTTGCAATGCTTCATCAAGGGAAAACATGGGTTCAGCGGCAATCCGGGCGATTCCATAAAAACAGGAAAGCTCTTTTATACGTTCTCTCAAAACCGTTTGGGTGCGATTATTAAGAATGGCGATGCCGAGCATGCCGCAGATTCTTTCATAGAATTCCACATCATCGATTGCAAAGTAATCCTCTTGTCTACTTTTCATTATCAGAAAACCAATTACTTTTTCAGCAACTCTAATCGGGATCATGACTAAAGACTTATACTCCTTGTAAAGACCCTCTGTTTGAGAATCAAATTCGAAACCAGCATTTGTCAACTGAACAAGCACATCTCGCAACCTTGCTGCTCTTAGGCTGCCGTTCCTTGTCATAAATTGAGATAAAGAATCTGTATCTCCCCTTATCAAATTTTCAATCAAGAAATCCAAAATCTTACACTGTGACAAGCCAAAGTCATGTTTAAGTTCGAATCCTTCCTCTGATTTTATTGCTTCCAGGCTGGAATTCTGATCAGCATCAATACTTTCCTTTTCATAATATTGAATTCCGTCCCCAATGAAATAAATCCCAATCCAGTCACATTCTGCAAATCCAAGTAGGTCGCTGACGCACCGGTTCAGGAATTCGCTAATTTTTGTTTCCCGGTTGGCATGTTCAAGTATACTCAACAAGAGTATGCAAAAATCTTTTTCGGTTTTTCTCATTGGTAACCTCATAATTAAACCGTTAAAAAGAGGTGTTTTACGCTGCTCTTAATGTTAACTTACATGGTCTTGTAAAGTAAAGAAAAATGCCTTGCGCGAGTTGGTTTGTAAAAATCATATTCTGCCATACTGGAGCTATAAGGAATAGGACAAAAGGACATCAAATTACCAAGCTAATCCTCTAAGTGAATTAAAAGGTATGTATGATTCCGGTCAGATCAAAAACATTACTCGAATTATAGAAACTCTTTGTAAGTATATGCTTCCCTCATTATTATAATGGGTATTAATCCTTTGTTTTCACAGCTATCTTCTGGATAAGTTCTTAATTCTGATTGGTTTTTTGCGAAACAAAGCCATTTTTTCATATTGATTCCATTAAAACTCTGATGAAATCAACGAAAAAGTCAAAACCATTGAAGGACAGTTGACTCAACTGAATTCGCGTCTGGAACGGCTTTTTGACAGAATGGAGACCGGGAAAATACCGTTGGATACAATCTCACCAAGGATTGAAAAGCTGAAGGAAAATATTGAGAGTCTGGAAAGTGAAAAACTTAGTCTTGAGATAAATCGCAAAAGCAATACGATAAAAGAGCTTAATCCTAAAGTTATAAAAGAGTATGCCCGGGATTTGAAAAACCTCCTGGGCAAAGGAACCATCATCGAGGAGAGGAGCTTCATTAAGTCATTTGTGAAGCGGATAGTCGTTAACCGGGAAAATATCGAAATTGAATACACAATCCCCATACAAAAAGAAAAGGTAGAACCAGTTAACCGAGAGGTTCTACCTATTGTTTCACTTGGCTCCGCGACGAGGACTTGAACCTCGAACCTAGTGGTTAACAGCCACCCGCTCTACCGATTGAGCTATCGCGGATTAAGCCAAATTTTGATTATATCACAAATAATATCCTGTCAATAAGATCAGAATATCCGTTAGAAACTGTATTAGAAACCGTAAACCTTTCTTAGGATATCCATTCTATCCGTTGCGAGGAAGATACAATCAGTGATTTCGGAGACACCATTGGCGATATCCTGAGCAAAAGCAGCGCATGATGGAGCACCGCACAAACCGCAGGAGAGTCCCGGCAGTCTTGTGACAAGTTCGTCCCTGAGCCTTACTCTTTTGATTTTCTCGGCAAGACTAATATCCTCACTTTCCAGTACTCTTGGTTTTATTGGTTGACGCATCATGTAATCTCCTTTTGCATATCGCTTTTTTATCTCTTTTTCGATATCAACCTTATCGATTTGATGCTCAGATATAAGTCTGAGGACTTTACTTCGAGCTACAAACCTATCGCTTACAGTTAGCGGACCGCCGATGCATCCACCAAGACAGTTGTAACATTCAAGGAAATCAATCCCTTTTATTTTTCCCTTTTCGATGTCATCGAAAATCCTGATTATATTAGCTATCCCGACGACTGAAAGGTAACTACTTTGTTTAAGCGATACACTCTGACCGCCTGTAAGCACCCAGTTTAAGCCCATATCGGTTTGCAGTTTGAAATCATCTCCCGGATTTGATTCCTGTGGAGACTTCTTCCGTTTCGTTATTGCAGAAAGAATTTTGTTGAAAACTTCGGAGATGCTCAAAGCAAGATCGAGATAGCTTTTCACATTCTCAGCAGGTTGTTTTATGGAGACCATTTTCGCCATGCAAGGAGTGATATAGATAGCGCCAATGTCATCCTCAGACAAACCTGTCTTTTTCGCATGGATTTTTTTCACCTCGCGTCCTGAGATTTCACGAGGCGGTTCAATAGGTATTATCTGTCCGACCATTTCGGGATAGGATACCTGGACAAGACGAACCACCACAGGGCAAGATGATGAAATAAGGGGCCAGGGACCTTTGCTCTCATCGAGATAATCCCTGATCGCCATGTTAATCAGTTCAAATTCGATTCCGGTATCATAAACGGCATCAAATCCGATATCGAGAAGTCCTCTCACTATATCCGACGGTGAAACATCAAGGGGAAACTGACCGAAAAGGGTTGGAGATGGCACAGCGACTCTATATTTGAATTTATCCATATCCTCCCAAGTATCCATATGAGTTTTAAAAGCATTTTCAGGACATGCAAGGATACATTCGCTGCACGCGATACAGAGTTTGGGATTTACTCTCGCCTTTCCGTTTCTAACCCTTATGGCATGAGTCGGACAGGCTCTCATGCATGCAAGATGTCCCCTGCAATTTTCATCGATGAAAGAGAAACCTGGAAGTTGATCGCTCATAGTTGCTCATGGCGTATGATAATTTCCAAAACAGTACCGACGCCGACCTCCGATCTGATGTCGAACCAATCAGAATTTTTCTTAATATTAGGTAAACCCATACCGGCTCCGAAACCCATCTCGCGCATCTTGTCGCTTGCAGTTGAATAACCTTCCTGCATAGCAAGTTCGATATCTTCTATTCCTTTACCCTTATCGGTTACGGTTATTCGTATATCGGTTTCTGTAAGAACGAGCTCGATTTTGCCCTCGTCCGCATGGATTACGACATTCATCTCAGCCTCGAAAGTGGCAATCGCTGTTCGTCGGATTATGTCGCTATTAACCTCCATGCGCTTAAGAATAGCTTTAATCTGAGTGGATACTTCGCCGGCTTTATCGAAATCGCCACCCTTCACAGAAAAATCTCTATGGTAAAGGATTTCATCAGACACTTAACAAAGTCCCTTCATCCCTTCCCTGAACAAAATTCCGCATGCTTCAAACATGTTTAGCTTTGTTGTAAGAATCGGTATATGCAGTTCACTTGCGAGTTCGATAGTTTGTTCATCAGGTCGTCTACCCCTGATATAGAGAATAGCGGTCAATCCTGCAATATCCGCTGTACGGACCGACTGAGCATTAGTCAAACCAGTAATCAATAACGAGCTCGATGCACCTTCTTTGGCAAACGCGAGTACATCCGACATCATATCCGAGCAGAGGCAATGAGTAATTTCCAGGTCTTTAATAGCCAGACCATCGATAGTTTCGCAATTTAATAATTTAATAATTGTTGATAGTTTCATTTTCCCTTCTGGAATACGCGATTCAATTCTCATAAACCAAGATCATGTAATTTAATAGCTATCTGGTACGCCCCATTGTCAGTAGTGAAAAGCGAAATACCAGCCTTGTCTGCAAGTTTGACTACTTCGGGTGCCGGTTCTCTACCAAGAGTGAAAATGATAGCTGCTGCATCAACAAGTTTCGCTGCTGAAACCATAGTGTTGTGCGCCTGAGCTGTGACAACGATAGTTCCCCTCTTTGCGTGCGTTACGACATCGCTGACGATATCTGTCACGACCACACCGGATATTTCAACAGGCGATGGAGTGTTCAGGTTTATTAAATCCATTTTTGATGTGAGTTCATTGACTTTCATTTGTTTCACCTTGTGATATCTGAATTATTTTCCCGGCATCGCTGATTTTGCATGTGATTCCGTTTTTACTTTGGTTCGAACGCAATGCCGGGCTACATATTATTTCGATATAAGGAACTCATGAATTGAGCGAGCAGCGATGCGTCCTGCACCCATAGCCATGATGACAGTTGCCGCGCCGGTTACAACATCGCCACCAGCCCAAACTCGTTCCATAGATGTTTTTCCCGTTGCTTCATCAGCTTCGATATTCCCTTTTTTCCCGATCTTAAGTTCCGGTGTTGTTTGAGGGATTAACGGATTAGGGCTGTTGCCTATAGCACAAACAGATGCATCAAACTCCATAAGGAACTCGGAACCTTCTATGGGAACCGGTTTTCGCCGTCCGGATGCATCAGGATCGCTTAATTCCATCCTGAGGCACTCCATACTATTGATCCATCCTCTTTCATCACCTATCAAGCGGATTGGCAATGTGAGGAAATCGAATATAACACCCTCCTCCTCCGCGTTTTCGACTTCCTCGAGTCGAGCCGGAAGTTCCTGACGGGAACGGCGGTACACGATATGCACTTCATCAGCACCAAGTCGTAAAGCGGTACGAGCTGAATCCATCGCAACATTTCCACCACCGACAACGGAAACTCTTCGAGGACGTTTAATCGGTGTATCAAACGAAGGAAACAGGTAGCCCTTCATCAGGTTGACTCTTGTTAGATATTCATTAGCTGAGAAAACACCATTCAGATTCTCACCGGGGATGCCGAGGAACCATGGGAGTCCTGCACCAGCTCCTATGAACATCGCATCGAATTCTTCAAGCAAGCTTTTAACGGTGCGAGTTTTTCCGACAACAAAATCGTAATATACCCTCACTCCAAGTTTCTGAATATAATCCATTTCGCGTTTTACGATAGCTTTTGGCAATCTGAATTCGGGGATTCCATATATGAGGACACCACCTGGTGCGTGAAGAGCTTCGAAAATAACAACTTCGTGACCTTTCATGACAAGGTCCGAGGCGACTGTTAAACCAGCAGGACCAGCGCCTATCACAGCGACTTTCTTCCCGGATTTGGATTCGATTCTCGGCATTTCAACAATGCCCTGGGAAGCCTCCCAGTCGGCGGCGAAACGCTCGAGACGTCCGATCGCAACCGGTTCATGCTTTTTGCCAACGATACAAAGTTTCTCGCATTGTTCCTCTTGAGGACATACTCGTCCGCAAACGGCTGGCAATGCATTTTTCTCTTTTAATACTCTTATGGAGGATTTGAAATCCCCGGAGCAGATATGCTTGATGAAATCCGGAATGTTTATTTCAACAGGGCATCCTTCGACACAAGCCGGTTTCTTGCATTGAAGACATCGTGATGCTTCGCTTTCTGCCAGTTCCGGAGTGAATCCGAGGGCGACTTCGTTGAAATTGCGAATGCGTTCATGCGGAGCCTGTTTTGGCATTGGCATTCGTTTTGGTTTTATTTCTTTTTTCGGTTTAGGTTCTTCTGGCATGGTATCTTCTTCAGATATTTCAGGATAGAGACATGGATAGATACATGGATCTATCCCTACGGGATTCATTATTTGTGCACATGAAATTCCGTGCCACATCCGCTTTTACGCAAAGGTGAAACTTCTTCTTCATAATATGTCATGCGACGTTTCAGGAACTCATCCCAGTCGATTAAGTGACCATCGAAATCGGGACCATCCACACAAGCGAATTTGGTTTCATCGCCTACTTTAAGACGGCACACACCGCACATGCCCGTGCCATCAATCATAATCGGATTCATGCTGACAATCGTCTTGATGCCGAGTTCCTTAGTAACTTGCGATACACGCATCATCTGGAATGTGCATCCATTAGCGATTATCCTGTCCGGCTTGATTTTTTTAGCGTTAAGTATTGATGGGATCATCGTGACATGACCTTTAACGCCTTTCGTGCCATCACGGGTTATTATTTCAACGCTATCGGCAATCTGTTTGTATTTGTCATCCCAGTAAATCAAATAATATGAACGAGCTTCCAAAATCACGTGCACCTTGTTGCCAACTTCTTTAAGAGCTCGCACGATTGGATAGATACTTCCAATTCCGTAACAACCACCTATGCAAAGTACAGTTCCGAAGTCCTCAATTTCAGTGGGTAATCCAAGAGGCCCGACAAAAGTCGCGATCTCACTATCCTTCTTAAGGAGAGCGAGTTTTGAAGTCGACTCCCCTACTTCCATGAAGCACATAGTCACTGTTCCCGCTGTGCGGTCGAAATCCGAAACAGAAAGCGGAACTCGTTCTCCGCTTTCGGATGCTCTCACAATCACGAATTGTCCGGGTTTGATCGATTCAGCCACGATTGGCGCTTCGATGATTAGCTCATGAATGTTTGGCACTATCATACGACGTTCGATAACTCTATATGTCATGCTTCTTAACCTCCACCGGGCAAGGGTTTTCCGGCAAATCGAATAGCTCCTTCAGATTTTCATATTTCTTTAAACCGCCATATGCCTGCGGCACATATAAATAAATTGAGCCTTCGGGAATCTTGTCGTCTATCCTTATTACAGCAACACCCTTCAAGCCATCAGCTTTCACGATAATCCGTTCACCTTCTGTCAGTCCAAGAGACCTTGCATCATAAGGATTCAGATAAAAGCCATCTTCCGGATTTAGTATCTCCAAGCCTTCAACTTTTGATCTGATATCTACACCACGATGTGTATAGCCGGCTGGCTGTTTTAGCAGCATTAAACGGCCTTTTTTTCGAGGATTAACAGGAACCTTTGCCGGTTTGGGAAGTTTTTCAATTGTTCTGAAAGTGTCTTTCCTTCGAGTGATTTTGCCGGATTTCGGGAAACCATCAGCGATTTCAGAGATTTCATCAAGGATGTCGACACTGCTTTTATAATCGAAACCATCAACGCCCATCTTTTGAGCGATTTGGCTGAATATCCACCAGTCGGGACGAGAACGACCGTACATCACGCTATCCGGAAGCCTTTCTATCTGCCTTACCTCCTGGACTCTTCCCTCCATGTTTACAAGAGTTCCGGATTCCTCAAAGAAACTTGCGGCTGGAAGATAAAGATCAACCGGGAAATCAGGTTCAAATATATCCTGCGCTATGATGAAATCGCAGTTTGGACGCTCAAAGAAAGGCGAAGAACCAACAAGGTAAATCACTTTTAGATTGTGGTCATTACAGACAATTTTTTCGGCCGTGACGCCATCATCTGTTGGTATCTCGGCCTTCCATATGGATTCAAGCTTCTTTACGGCTTTTGTGTCGCTGCGATGCACGGGACCGGGAAGGATTTCCGGGAACACTCCTAAATCCATGGCTCCACGTGTATTTGTTCCATAATAAAGTGGAACGACAGAGACATTTTTTCTATTGGACAATTCAGTTATGGCATCAGTCAAATCAGTTACATTCGAATACATGAAAATTCGAGGACCGAAAATCACCGTTAAATTCTCGAAGTTTTTTAACAGCTCAATGGAATCTACAAATTGAGCAGAATCGCTAAAGCAGGAGTTTTTGATTTCATCAAGATTGAACTTTTTGCCATCCAATGCTTTTATAAATTCCTTAAGTACTTTACCCTCCTGCGATGGATAAGGTCTAACCCACCTTTGAGCATAACTCGTTATATTCGACTCTCGTGAATTAATCGATATAAGAGAAGCTCCTTTTTGTAACGCTTTGCGAATTTCAACACCGATGATTGAGAAGTTGAATCTCGTGTCCAATCCGATTGCGAGTATATTCGTTGAGTTTTTGATTTCCTGGATTGATATTGGCTTATGGAAAAGATTCGCCCAGAAAATCAATCCTCCTCCGAGATTTAATCTCGCAGTAGAATCAATTGAATTTGTTTTCAGAGCGACCCGGACAAATTTCTGCGCGGCATAAAGACTTTCATTGGTGCAATCAGGAGAAATGAGCATTGCGAACTCGTCAGGCTTCACATCCTTCAATTTTTCAGTCGCTTTGTCGATCGCTTCATCCCAAGTGATTTCTCTCCACCAGTCGCCAATCCATGACATTGGTTTTCGAGCGCGTTCGAAATGATGAGAGACCTCTCCAAGACAAAATCGCCCTTTAAGGCATGCCTGACCATCATTAACCTCTGGATCAAGCACCGGAATCGCTTTGGAGAATCGACCATCCTTGTGAAACATCTCGAGCTGGCATCCGATAGCGCAATAAGGACAGGTTGAGATAATCGAACCATCGGGTATGCCATCCCACTTACTCGCTTTTTCAGCGAGAGCTCCGGTTGGACACACTGATATGCAAGCGCCGCAGAATTCGCATCCAGCCTCAATATGATTTCGTCCGAAAGCTGTTCCAACAATGGCTTTTGGACCCCGCCAGTTGAAAGCGAGAACTCCGGTTCCGCGCATTTCCTGGCACATGCGAACGCATCGACCGCACAATATGCAAATGTTGTAATCGCGGTCGAAGAACGGGTCCATGCGTTCGGCTTCCAAAGCTCGATATAGAACCGGATAATTGATGTCACTCAAACCGATTTTATCAACCACATTCTGCAACTCACATTGTTCATCATTGGGGCAATATCTGCATCCGGTTGATATTCCGGCTTTTCGGACCGTCTTCATCGATTTTCTGCATTCCTGAGATTCACTGCAAATAAGGCAACTCGCAGGATGTTCGCTTAGAATCAGACCAAGAATCTCTTTACGCATTTCCTGTATTGCCACAGTATCAGTTTTAACCTTCATCCCGTCAGTAACCTGCGTGCTGCATGCGAGCGGGTATCCTCGAACACCGTCAATTTCAACAAGACACATCCTGCATCCACCGAAAGGAGAAAGGTCCTTGTGATAGCAAAGCGTTGGGATATAAACACCGTTCAGTTCAGCAGCACGAAGGATAGTCACACCTTTTGGAGCTGATACAGAGAGTCCGTTAAATTCGAGTTTTATAGTTTCCTGTTCTGCCATAATCGATTCGTACTCAACAATGATTAAGATGTAATGATAATCGCATCGCCGGCGATAGCATCAAACCGGCATATTTCGTAACACGCGCGACACTTAATGCATTTGCTTTCATCTATGTTATGCGGCTCGGAACGAGGTCCGACAATGGCGCCGGTCGGACACACGCGAACACACGATTGACATCCGGTGCATTTCTCCTTTATAACTCTGTAAACGACAAGTTCGCGACAGATTGCCGCCGGGCACCTTTTCTTTTTTATATGCTCAAGATATTCATCACGGAAATATTTCAGAGTGGAAAGCACCGGATTTGGAGCGGTTTGTCCGAGACCGCAAAGGGAGCCTCCTTTGATGACGATTCCAAGATTTTCAAGTTTTTCAAGGTCTTCATGCTCGCCCTTGCCTTCAGTTATTCTTTCAAGGATTCCCACAAGATGTCTTGTACCGACTCTGCAAGGTACACATTTTCCGCACGATTCTTTCTGAGTGAAATTCAGGAAATATTTAGCGAGATCGACAATGCAGGTGTCTTCATCGAGTACGATTAATCCGCCCGAACCCATGATCGAACCGGCCTTGGTAAGGCTTTCGTAATCTATGGGGTAATCGAGGAATTCAGATGAAAGGCATCCGCCCGATGGTCCTCCTGTCTGCACCGCTTTGAATGGTTTGAAAAGCCCGCCGCCGATATCGTAGATGATTTCCCTGATTGTGATTCCGAGAGGAACCTCGATAAGACCAGTCCGCCTGACTTTTCCGACAAGGGAAAATGTTTTTGTGCCTTTCGATGTTTCAGTTCCGAATTGAGAATACCAATCCGCTCCGTTTCTAATGATGTTGGGGATAGTTCCGAGAGTTTCGACATTGTTGATAATAGTCGGTTTTTCGCGGAGACCTTTTTCAGCGGGGAACGGGGGGCGGGTTCTCGGCATACCGCGTTTTCCCTCGATTGACGCTATCAACGCGGTTTCCTCACCGCATACAAAGGCACCAGCGCCTTCTTTTATAGTAATATCGAAATTGAAACCCGAACCAAGGATATTCTCCCCGAGAAGACCGAGTTCCTTCATTTGAGCGATAGCATTCTTCAGACGTTTTATAGCGAGAGGATATTCCGCTCGAATGTAGATATAGCCTTTTGATGCGCCAATCGTATATGCAGCGATAACAAGACCTTCAAGTACGGCATGCGGATCACCTTCGATAAGCGACCTGTTCATGAACGCACCCGGATCGCCCTCATCAGCGTTGCAGATGACATATTTCTGGTCTGCAACAGCCTTTCTACAGAAGCCCCATTTCATCCAGGTAGGGAAACCAGCTCCACCGCGTCCTCGAAGCCCGGATTTTTTAATGACTTCAAGATTCTCCTCCGGAGTTCTTTTCAGGGCCATCTCAAGGCCCTTATATCCATCACGAGCGAGATAATGATCGATACTTGCAGGATCAATAATCCCACAGTTGCGCAGGACAATACGAACCTGAGGTTTCAACATGGGGTGATCGAAAAATCTGGGTATGCCGTTCAACTCACCATCGGTACCGAAGTGACCGACAACATCTCTTTCAGGGATTATGTTCTCAACGAAAAATTTGCTAATGAGTACTTCAGCTTTTTGAGGATTGACATTGGAGTAGCTGATTCTTGGTTTTCCCGGCAGCTTGATGTCGACAAGCGGTTCAAGATAACAAGGACCGATACATCCGACTTCAATGATAGATGCATTAACACCGTGCTCATGGAGTGCGTTTGAAATTACCTCCATGGTTTCGGTAGCACCAGCAGCTGCTCCACACGTGCCTGTTCCGATATAGATTATCGGGCGATCGTTATTTTGAATCTGACGCCATATCGTTAAAGCATCAGCTCTCCGTCTGTCCAACACCATCGTACTCATCAAGAATTCTCCTTGTTTTCAGAACGGACATCTGACTGTAAACTTTTTCATCCATCTTAATAACGGGGGCAAGAGCACAGCATCCGAGACAAGCCACTCGAGTCAAATCATATTTTTTGTCGGCGGTTGTCTCACCTGCTTTTATTCCGAGTCGATGTTCAAGGGAATTGAGAATCTGTTCGCCGCCACGGACATGACAGGCTGTTCCCATGCACACATAAATCGAGCGGTCGCCGGGAGGAGTGAATCTGAATTGGGCATAAAATGTGGCCACGCCGTGTATCTCGTTTTCCGAAATCCTGAGTTTTCTCGATACTACTTTAATCGATTCCGGCGATATAAAGCCATCATTCGATTGGATTTTCTGAAGAATGGGTATTAAGTTTTCTTTACCCGGCGAGAATTCATCAAGAATCGAACTCGGTAATGAGGATATAGATAGAGCGCCCATACTCTCACCTTAAGGGAAGAAATGGCTGATAACAAATAGCTGGCACATGTCCAGGAAAAGTAGTTGCTTTTATATTTTATAAATCATGTATGGGCGGGTTTCTATGTAAATCAAAGCTTTTGCCCGCCCGAAGTAACTCTTGAAACCATTTTTATCGCACGCTCGAACCGTAAACCCGCCCGTACGACTGGATACTGTCCCCATATATGGTTTATTTCAATCCGAGTTCATGGATTTTTACTGCAAGGTTCCATGAATCGAGATTGGTTCTGAAAAGAGTGATTTCAGCGCGATTGGCAAGATCGATGACATCCTGCTGCGGTTCCTTGTCGCGTACGAATACAATTGCGGAAGCATCAACAAGATTCGCGGTGGCGATAAGATTTTTATGCATCTGGACCGTGACAAGAAGGTCTCCTGGTTTGGCGCCCGCGACTATATCGCTCACCATGTCCGATATATACACTCCGCTTATCTCTTTGTCATGAAGAGGATTTAATGCATTGAGACCTAATTTAGAAGCCAGCTCGGAGACTTTCATTGCCTTTCACTCCCGGTATTTTTAAAGTCTTTACATAAAAAATATTAGTATCCGTTCAAGTACTTTAATACAAGCAGGATGCTTGTGCTACAAATCATTCTTAAATATGTATCAGTATCTATTCAGGTACCCTAATACAAGCAGGATGCTTGTGCTACAAATCATTCTCACATATTCAATTTAGTAAATATCGGTCAGTCCGGTGTCAGCGATTACCTCACCTTTGCATCTGTCGATGTTCGAGATAAAGCAGCACGGGACGAAAAATATTCTTTTCTTTTTGGATTTTAATCGACCATGGAAGAAATCAGTTAATATGTTCGTTTCCGAAGCTCCGATACATTTACCCTCCTCGTGCGATGAATCCGAGCAGAGAGCGACATAAATCCATGGCTTCGATTCATCACCAAGAAGGTCTGCCATGATTCCAGCGCAACAAAGAGGGTCGCACCTTGTGCAAAGCATTAATCCGACAACTTTATCAAGGTTCGCGATTTTATGGCATTTCTCGCATTCAAGATCGAATTTAACAGCCTGCGAACTTCCAAGATATTGCCAGTGGTGTTTTCCTTCGGTGTAACTATCGATCGGCGGTCTATCCTCAAGGGAGAAGAACGACTGTCGCGCACCGGTGTTGATACATCCTTCGGTCACGAGATAACCGTTTCGAACATTAACGATTTTCCATTTATGTGCGCAGCTTGTGTCAGTCATGAACCCTCCCTGACGAATCCGGGAAAAACGAATCACACTATTTTACACAAGAATTAAATATCCTAACCCCATGACGGGGATAATAATTAACGCGGAGTTTTATTCAATTTTTCAGAACTCCGCCTTCATGCATACTATATAAGGCTTTTTTATTGGCATTACGCCAATTTTACATCCGAACCGTTCTTCAGTTTGAATTATAGCATTGTGTTAAAAAAATCAAAATAAATCTTATCCACTATTTATTAAAAAAAGGATAGGCATGATGAATATGTGAAATGATTCGCTCCCCATTTTTATTATCAGAAAAACTTATCACTGCATTAAAAAAAACCTTTGCTTTTTGCGATTTTTATTTAAATGGTAATCGAGGGTTGTGATGTATAATCGACAGTAGATTACGAATCCTGCATGAATCAGGGAGTGGTCCCAGGAATGAAGAGTGATGAATACATGGAATACAGCGATCGGGAATATTGCAAGATGCTCCCATGCGCTGTTGAAAGAGAGATGGCTAAATTCGAGGAAGGTTCCGAAGAGTACAATCGAGTAAGAGCTTTATGCAACGGGGAATGCCTTCACACCGCAAAGGAATACCAGCGATGGCTTAAAGCGAACGGATTTCTAATCATGAAGCCAAAACATTAGCCTTAAAAACAAAAAAGCGATAAAATCGGGGGGAAAATTTGAGCGTCCATGAACGCTCATTTCTTTGTCATTTCGATTCACAGGAGAAAACAATGGACTGGGGAATCAAGAATCGCCTATCGAGAATAATAAAACCTGAGACCGGACGAACGGTGATGCTTGCGGTTGATCACGGATATTTTCTCGGACCGACATCAGGGCTTGAGAAACCAAGGGATACTATTGTTCCATTATTACAATATGCAGATGCGCTAATGCTCACTCGGGGCGTTTTACGAAATTGCATTCCAGCTGAAACCGCAACTCCGATTGTCTTAAGGGTATCAGGTGGTACAAGCATTTTAAAAGAGCTGTCAAATGAGGGATTGACAGCTGATATTGAGGATTGTATTCGTCTGAATGTTTCAGCAATAACGCTTTCGATATATGTCGGAGCTGAAGGTGAGCGAGAATCGCTTTTGAATCTCGCCAAGCTTGTCGACTGGGGCGAGAAGTATGGAATCCCGGTTTTAGCTGTAACAGCGGTTGGGAAAGATATGGCTCGCGATTCTCGTTATCTGGGTCTCGCTTGCAGGATTGCGGCAGAGATCGGGGCTCATTTCGTGAAGACATACTTCTGCGATGATTTTGAGAAAGTGGCTGAAAGTACGCCTGTTCCGATTGTAGTAGCCGGAGGAAAGAAAGTATCTGAAAAAGAGGCTTTGGAACTTGCGTTTAATGCGGTATCTCATGGAGCATCGGGAGTGGATATGGGGCGAAATATTTTCCAGTCGGAAAATCCTGTCGCAATGATAAAGGCTGTTAGATCCGTAGTTCATGAGAATGCCAATCCTGAAAAGGCATATAAAATTTTTCTTGATAATCGCTAATCTGGCATTTGAATTATCCAAATATCCCTTTTCATATAATAATTGTAATACTTTACCTATTCAAACATTAGGTATATTCCTTTTTATTCGAGCCATTACTTAATCAAACTTAATAGAATGGCCTGAAGAAATCGGTGTAAAAAACAGATTTTTTTTCAAGATATTTCAAATTAACTATTGCAAAATATAGATATAACGAATATACTTTCCTTACGCATCTAATAATAGTAGTCTTATGCGTAAATGATTACTTTACCTAAATCACATATCAGAGGTTTTCAAACATGAGATTAACTTTCGTCTGCCTTTCAGTTGCTCTGCTCATGACATTAATATGGGCAGGATGCAGCAACTCGACATCCCCGACTATACCGATGAATCCGGATGTCGAAAACCGCAGCAGTGAATATGTACCTGACGAATTCTGCGGGGATCCTATGGTTGTTCCGCTCATTGCAGGACAGACCATGGATATTGGTACTGTTACAGTTACCAATGATGAGAATTACATGTATGTCCATATCGTGGTTCAGGCTCCCTGGGTTATAGTTGAGACCCATATAGAAGTATCAGGAACTCTTGATGGGATTCCACATAACAAAAGTGGAAATCCGCAAATCGGTCATTTCCGCTATACTATGGACAGCATGATCCCACTTGAGTGGGATTGTGGAACCGAGGTTTTTGTTGCGGTTCATGCAGTGGTCAATAAACTCGGGCCAAACGGTGAAATCCTTCAGAAAGAGACTGGCTGGGGAAAAGGATATGATTTCCCGGGCAAATCATGGGCGATGTACTTTATGTATACAATACAGTGCTGCAAGGATGTCAGCCTTCCGGACAGCATAATCAATGCAACATTCACCTATCCAGGTCCAACAAGCTACTGGCAGACCAATTTATCCGGAGTGCCATCAGGATACAATGTCTGGGACGGTCCCTGGGTAGGATGGTGTGTCGATCAGGGGCATTATATTCAGCCCGGAAATCCATATACGGTTCGTCTTTACTCAAGCTACTCGCCAAGCCTTCCCGCTTATGCTCAGGATGACGACTGGGATATGGTCAACTGGATTATCAATCACAAAAATGCCGGCGCAACAATCCAGGATATCCAGGATGCGATATGGTATTTCATCGGCGGCGGACCAATGCCTATAGATCCTGAAGCCTTAGCTATGGTCAATGATGCTCTCGCAAACGGTGAGGGATACAGACCCGGAGTCGGACAGTGGTTCGCTGTTATTGTCGATCCGATAGAGTGGACAAGCAATGATCGATCACAGCTAACCTTTATCGAAGTCGATCCATAAGGGAAAACCAAAATTTAAAAATATACCCGGCTGATAGAGCCGGGTTTTTTGTTGTCTGAAACATGGATTTAAAGTAGACTAACAGCATTCGAAATTGAATCGTGAGGTTCATTCGCTATGCGAGTTGGGATGTATTACAGCAATAAGGATGTCAGGGTTGAGGAAATGCCGATTCCGCAAGTCGGACCTGATGAACTTCTGGTTAAAGTTCTTCACAGCGGGATTTGTGGAAGCGATGTGATGGAGTGGTATCGAATTCAGAAGGCACCCAGAGTTCTTGGGCATGAAATTGCTGGCATCATCGAACAGGTTGGAGATAACGTAAAAAGATACAAAAAAGGCGATCGTGTTTTTGTTTCGCATCATGTTCCGTGTAATACATGCCATCGATGTTTGAAAGGAGCATATACCGATTGTGAAACGCTGCATACGACCAATTTCGATCCCGGCGGATTTGCTGAATATGTGCGAGTCCCATCTCTTCAGGTTGATCGAGGCACATTCATTATCCCTGATAACATGCCATTGGAGCTTGGAGTTTTTATCGAGCCACTCGCATGTGTCGTTCGAGGACAACGATTAGCGGGATTACGTCCCGGAGACAGTATTCTTGTTCTCGGAAGTGGGATTTCAGGACTTTTGCATATTGCGCTTGCGAAATCTCTTGGAGCTGGACGGATAATCGCATCGGATGTAAACGAATATCGTATGAATGCGGCAAAAAAATACGGCGCTGATTATGTATTCCATGCAGACGATGATATCCCCAAAAAAATCAAAGATGTAAACGATGGAAGATTTGTCGATATCGCAATAATATGCACAAGCGCGATTTCGGCTCATGAACAGGCGATAAAGTCAATCGATTGGGGAGGAACTGTTATGCTTTTCGGAGTTGCCTCTCCCGGTGAGATATGGCAATTTCCGGTTTTCAATTTCTGGAGTAATGGCTCAAAGATGATTTCATCATACGGTGGCGCGCCGATTGATATCGAGCAGGCAATAGAGCTGATCAGATTTAAAAGGATCGATGTTCAAAGCATGATAACGCACAGGTTGCCGCTTGATGATATCCAGAAGGGATTTGATTTGGTTGTCAAATCCAATGAATCGATAAAAGTAGTAATTGAACCGCATAGATCTTTTACTTAATCAATTACGCTCGGAGGATAAAATGAAAAAACCTCAAGTAAAATCATCAATCATGTTTGTAATCACAAGATTATTTCTTGCGACATTAACTATCCTGCTTGTAATGAATGTCGGGAGGAATGTAATCGCACAGGAGCATGAATTACCATCGCAGGATGTCCTCGATTCGAGCTTCGCGGGTGGATTTTCGCTTGAATCGGAAATGAAACTTGCTTATACACCGGAGGAAATCCAGGCGCTTGAGCGCGCTCTCGCCGCGAATAACATGAATCTTCATGATATGGATTTCAAGAAGGATTACACAAAGGGTTATCTTGCGCTCCAGATAATCCTCGACATGATGGCGCATCCTTTGCACATAGCGCCATATATGGATGGATTTGTTAAATCCATAGATGCGTTAAAAGGCAACAAGGTATTCGCGGTTCCGGATATGCTCGCGGGTGCCATGTTGATACCGCAAATCAAAACAGATAGTGTCCCTGATAGAAAATTCATAGATGAGGCAAGATCTGCAGTCAGGATGTCCGTAAAACCTCCATATGCGGACATGAATCCAGCACCATCAGAACCTTTCCTTGTGATACTTGATTCCTTCGCTCTCGCTGATAAACACATTAAAAAAGCATTTGAGAATCTGACTGAAGAGGAAATGCATACTCTGCGACTAAAGATTCCGTTTATTTCCAGCTGGCATGATGTTTTCAAATCGCCATACGACGATGGTGAAACAAAAGCAATAGAAGACAAGACCAAGAAAAAACCGGAGGATTATTTTTATAAAATGGCTGAAAAAATCGATTATACGGAGCTTTTCAAAGCATACGCCATGCTTCCAACACCGGATATGTTCACTGACAAAAACATGCAGCCATTTTTTCCCCTTGATAAACCTTTACAGTATGAGACGCCTTGGGGTGTGATGGTAATAGGGACTCCCAAAGATGATATTTATACAGGTGATATAGCCATTCTTATTGAACCGGGTGGAAACGACACCTATATAGATTGCAGAATTGGTGCGGCATACGGAACGGAAAACAACAATATCGGTTTCTTTCTGGATATGGGCGGTAATGATAAATATTATTGCTGGGATATGAATATCACACAGGGAGCAGCATTGCTCGGGGTAGCATCGTTCTATGATATGGGAAATGGAAACGATATGTATCTTGGTGGTCATTTCGTGCAAGGCGCATCATCATGCGGATTTGGGTCATTTTATGATGCCGGAGGAAACGATAATTATTCGGCAAAATCATATACCCAGGGAGCATCAACGTTTGGGGTCGCTGCATGGGTAGATGGCGCACCGGAGCCAAAACCAGTCGAGGGAAGCCCGGCTAACAGAGAAAATGAGGAAGTGGATGAATCGGATTTGCAGAACGACCATGTTGAAGCATGGACTATGTCGCAAGGGCTTTCCAGAATGATGAGCGTGGCGATATGCCATGGCTCGCGTGGAAATGATACATACCATGCCGGCGGGGTGTATCTCCATGCTCCGCTATTTAATGATCGGTATCAGAGTTTCAGTCAGGGATTCGCGATTGGGGCTCGTGATGTTGATTATGCAGGCGGAATCGCTTTCATGCTCGATGACGCCGGCAATGACTATTATCTGGGAGATATATACAACCAGGGAGTGGGATACTGGTTTTCAGGAGGATTTATTTATGATCGAAAAGGAAACGACCATTACGAGATGACCCAGTATGGTCAGGGAAGCGGAATACATCTGGCGGTAGGAGGAATTATAGATAATGAGGGAAATGACTCATATGTGATGAATTCCGGGCTCGGACAGGGTGGTTCTCATGATTACGCAGCGAGTGTGCAAATGGACCGAGCCGGCAATGACAGGTACATGGGTTCGACATCGTGCAATGGTACAGGATTGACCAATTCGGTTGGATTATTTTTCGAAAGAAGCGGTGATGATCTATATGGGGGAAGTCCCGAGAACTCCACGCAAGGAGCCGGGCGGTGGGATCGCGATACCGGCTCAATCGGTGTGTTCGTCGATACAGATGGAAACGATTCATATTCCGGGAAAGCACATGACAACAGGCTGTGGACACAGATGACTTTCGGAGCAGGGATAGATTTTAAGAAAGAAGCGATTCAGAAAGCAGAGGAGACTCCAAAGCCGGAGAAAGAAGTTATGCCGCCTAATATCGATATCCCAAAGGTTTGCTCATACGAAGGTGAAATGACCGATGCAGTATTCGATGAACTATGGGAGATCGCTGTGAGATGGGAGGTCGGTGATAACCGATGGATTGTCCCGAAAGCACGTGAACGACTTATCGCATTCGGAAAAGTTGTAATACCCAAAATCGATGAGAATTTCAATGATACCCTCGGACTTGCATACAGGTCATATGAAGTGATTCTTCCCGAATTGTATAAGCAATATCCGAACGAAGTAAAAGATATGCTCGTGAAGAATCTCAAAAACGATGATATAGCCCGTAAAAGAAACGCATTATCTTTGATCGGGGTAATTAAAATCACCGATCTTGTCGAGCAGATTCTTCCGCTTCTTGACAATAAAGAAACAAGAAGGCAGACAATATCGGTGCTTTCGCAGCTTGGATCAAAAGCCGGAAATGAGAAAATCAGGACTTTCCTCAACCCGAAGGAGTACGAAAATCTTATTGAGCAGTCTTCAAGAGCGCTTTTGACTCTTGGCGAAACCGACCTATACCCCCAGTTCCGAATTCTTCTCGATCATGAATATATGGTCGTAAGGGAGTATCTGATCGCGTTGATAGCTAGTAATTTCGAGATGTTCAAAAGCGATATCATCCGCGATTTAATTGGTGAACAGATAAATCCGAGAACTCGCATATCGCTTCTCCGTATTCTTGCGAAAGTACCTGAATTTTTCCCATCAACTTCACTATATGAATCTGTCAATAAATGCCTTGACAGCGATGACTGGGTATTGAGATCGCATGGTGTAAGAGTATTTCAAAATTGGCTTACATTCAAAAATGAGGAATGGGCTCGAACGCAGGAAATGATAAAGAAACGTCTCGAGGAACTGAAAGCGAAGGAGGAGGATTTCCACGTAAGGTTCGTTCTCGAGGATGTGTAACTTTATCGATTTTAGCCATAGCATAATTAATAATAAGAGCACGTTATAGGCAAATAATTGGGACAGACACTTTTTTCCAAAAGCCTTATTTTAAGATGCTTGCAGAATCAAAGTAAAAAAGTGTCAGTCCCATTTTTTGCTTAATATAAGGGGTGGATTATCTGGTATAATACATCTACTCGGTTATGAGAGGTGTTACGTGAAGGAAGAGTTGAACGGAAATAATCCGAAGAACCATAAATGTGTAATCTGCGGCAATACAAACGTAGAGACGATCGATTTGACAGAAAACAGCATGGGTGAATTTGTAATAATCTGTCACTGCAAGGATTGCGATATCGAGTTCGAAGTAAAAAGCTGATATGAGAAAGGAAGTTCTAAAGTATTGCTTTGGATTGATTATACTCCTGCTAATAGCAGGAGTTATTTTTATTTCATCGTGTGAAAGAGGTAATGGGAACAAGTCCAAGCAAAACCCACCTCCACCTTTAAAAAAAGAAAAATCAGCTGATTTAATAATCAGGGAACGATATAAAGATACGTTTTCAAGATTTGCTGAAAAATCCCCTGAGAGGATTGTCTCCATAGCGCCATCAACAACGGAACTGCTTTTTGAATATGGAGTTGGAAATTTGATATGTGGAGCGATCGAGCCTCATGACTTTCCGTCGGAAGCGCTAAGATTGGAATCAGTCGGAAATGTGGCGTTAAACATGGAAAAGATTGTCTCTTTAAAACCGGACATCATAATCGGCGAGAAAAATCTATTTCTTGGACAAACCGAAACACTACGAGAGCTTGGTATTCCCCTTATGTTTTTCGATACGAGAGATGTTCATGATGTATTTCTGGATTTAATGACTCTGGATATGTTGTTTAAACAGCAGAAGGCTGATGATTTATATAATGAAGCGATTAAAGTAATTGAGAATGTTCCACCTCATGAGAAAGGTTGTCGGGTTGCTATTATTGTCTCATCCGCACCAATGATTCTCGCTGCTGGTGATAGTTTTTTGTCATCATTGATTTCCTATTCGGGCGGTGTGAATATCGCTGGTGATATTTCGGGAGACTATGTGACTCTCTCGAGAGAGGAGCTGATAACCAGGAATCCCGAAATAATTTTATACACCTTCAATGGGATCGGGGAGGAGTTAATGCGCGATGCAAGTTTGAAAGCTGTTGCCGCGATAAAGGAAAACAGAATGATCGAAGTAAATCCTGATATATTTCTACGTCCAACGCTTCGCTCGATAAAGGAAGGCGGGACAGCGCTCAGGACATACTGCCATAAGGGAAAATAAAAAAAATCACCCGCTTAAGACGGGGTGATCAGTTGTATCAGACAAATCTTGTTTCTGGACCCTCAATCGCTTCAAACGATCTCTCGTACTTTTTTTTTCCTGCTCTCCTCGGGGAAAAGCGCTACAGGTGTACATCTCAAAGCCCGGGCGAGTTTCTGTTTCGTAAGATCCATTGGAACCGAAAGTGAGTTCTCTATGAAGCTTATGGTCACCTGGCTAACACCTGATTTTTCTGCCAGTTCTTTCTGGGTCATCAGTTTCTTGATTCTGAACTCTCGGAGGTTATTCATCTTCTCTCTCCTTGAATAAGATGAACTCGATTTTGTATTCAAAATTAACCCTGCATCCTTGCAAGGCTTTTAATGATTTACATATGTAATATCCCGCCATTTATAATTTTTTTGCGCCTTTATAAAACATTTTTATCTTTTTTCAGGTTCGAATATCCCTTCGTTAAACCGCTGATATTCCCCTTTCTTAAAAATAATATCCCTTAGATCAGAAAAATATGGACTCCAACCCTTAGAATATACCCCATTATTTTTCAGTTTCTTTTTCGACCTTAATTTCAATAAATTTAGCTTTGCAGAGGAAATCTCAATGTAAATCCCGGCATCGCTGCTTCACATTGATGCAATGTAAGTGTTTTGGTTCGGACGGGATGCAGGGCTACATGGGAATCTTGCTAAGGAAGAGGCTTCTGATATACTTTTTAAGATTTGATTAAAACCTATGCAGGGAGATGATGCGTTTCAAGGCTTTATGTTATCAAGACTTATGATAACGATTTTGATTGCGGGAATTGTTACATTTTTCACGACACCTCGCATTATCAGGTTTTGCATCAAACGAGGACTTTTAGTGAAACCGGATGCGAGGAAATGCCACACATGCGCGGTTCCGCAGCTTGGCGGGGTAGCTGTTTATATAGGTTTTTTCGTAGCGCTTCTGCTCGCTTTTCCTTTTATAAGAGATTCGCTCGTAGCATATCCTAAATATGTATATTACGTTCTTGGCACTGTGATAGCAGCTGGCTTTTGTTTCGTGATGGGACTGTTCGATGACCTGTTCAGCCTTCGACCGATCTGGAAATTCATTTTTCAGATATCGATAGCCGCGAGCCTTGTCGTTTTCGGCGTGAGGATAGAATTTTTGACCCGACCGGGCAATGGAATGCTGTTTCTTCCAATCATCGTATCCGCCATAATTACAATATTCTGGGTTATCTCAGTCATGAACGCGATAAACCTTACGGATGGCCTTGATGGTCTTGCGGGTGGAATCAGTTTGATAGCGGGAATAGTCTTTCTCGCGATCGCGGTTATGCGCCCAGACCCAATCAAGGCGCAGATGCCGGCATTTTTAAGCGCCGCGATGATTGGCAGCATAATAGGATTTCTTCCTTATAATTTTCCAAGAGCGAAAATATTTTTAGGCGATTCCGGGAGTCAGTTTCTGGGATTTCTACTCGCATCCATATCGATTCTCGGAGCTTTCAAAACTCCGACATTTTTTGCGTTGATAATACCGGTCATGGTTCTTGGAATACCTCTGCTGGATACATCCCTTGCGATATTAAGAAGAAGCTTGAGCGGCAAGAAAATTTACGAGGCGGATACGGGTCATATACACTATACGCTTGTGAAGCTGGGGCTTAGCCCGAACCAGGCTGTGCTGATACTATGCGCGATTACAGCCGTTTTGGGAGTTTTAGCGTTCAGATTTTCATCATCTTAGGACTAATCAAGACGGGGACAGTCCACGACAGCAATTTCACGTTTATCTTGACTTATATGACGAATCCATACGAGCAGTATTGATTACTTATCCACAGGGACTGTCCCCTTATAAAGGGTCTATTGATTTTTGGTATCCCCAACCATATACTCGATTTCTGACTCTTATGGATATTAGTAAATAGGAGCAATACGAATGATAAAAAACAAAATCATTTTTGAAATATTCATTATTTTAATCCTTTTATTTTCAATCGGATGTTCAAAAAGCGATTCGTTAGTCCAACCCTCAAGTGGACTTGAAAACGAATCGGAATTCTATAACTCTGGCTTGGGAATAAGCGATATCTCAGATGGAAAGATAAAAGGCGGGATCGGCACTCTCGGATTGTTCCAAGCTCGGATCAACAGCAAAAATCTAACCGGTGAGATGGTTCCGATAAGAAGTTCGATGCTAACTGATGTGCTTGAGTCTGTTGATATAACGGGTTTCATGACGGTTCGTCCATGCGTTGATTGCGTAAAACTTCAGTCTATCGGTTTGAATCCATCAGGGGATCTGGTTTTAACGATAGGGATAAAACATCCATATGATGCGGGGGATCCAGAAGAGGATGTATCCGGTAGAAATCGAGCGGATTTACATCTGTTCAATGTGGAAGGAACCATAATCGGTGAAAGCGGCGATTCCATCGAGTTCGCAGGACTTGGCGAGAAGGTTGAAATTTTCAGGCTTTTGAATGCTGATGGTTATTCGGGCTATCTTGATGCGTCAATCGATGAATTTTACCCGACCGCGGCAACGATACATCCGTATATACTTCATTTCGATTCTTACGATCAGGGCAATTTCAATGCATCGGTCGCGACAGGATTTCAAAGTGTCACCTACCCTCTCCCATTTGGCAATCTGGTGATGCCCATGGGTTCGGATTACGATTATAAAGATTATATTTTTCGAAATCCGGGTGATAACCAACTGGAATTTTTATTCGCAGTCAACTGCACATTCGGTTTGAGCGCTGAATCGCTCGATAAAAGATTCACGCCTGTTTACAGGATTCCTCAATTTAACAAGAAATCAGCCAGTGAGTTGGATGTGCGGGTCAAGGAATTTAATCTTGTGCCGGGCGACACGGAATCAAGCGTGAAAATCGAGGTTCGAGTTGTTGATATAAGTCACGGTGTTGAAACGGGAACCGATCTCAACAAGATGGCTTTTGACAGTTCAGTCGATAAGATTGTCGTAGATGTTCCGGGCATGCTAACAGCGCCGGTAACGATTGAAGATCCCACACCTGTAGGAGGGAATGGTCATTCACCGGAAAATCCCCTTATTTATGAAATCACGCTTCAGAACACTGCGGGTGGTACATCATTAAAATATCCCGCGCTGGTGAAAGTTGTTGATTCGTACCCTCCTGCCTCGAACACATTCACCGCAATCGCCGGGAAAGATGGGATATCCCGTGTCGAACCCGGCGGATCAATAATAGATGGGCTTTTCACCATAGATGAATTCGCGACATATCAAACTCTTATTATAGAAGCACCGGGAAATCCACCTGTGTGCGAAGCGGTATCTTATCCTTCACCGGCAGAGGTTGAACAAGGGACACCGATTACTTTTGATGGTTCAGGCTCATACGACGATGATTACATAAAAAGCTATGAATGGGATTTCGATTATGATGGCATCAATTTCGATATCGATGCAACCGGTCAAACCATCGAGGCATATATCTGTGAACCGGGTCAACATGAAGTCGCATTGAAAGTCATCGACAGCGATGATAATGAGGAAATCTGCTCTACACTGGTAATAATAAATCCCGATGATGAATCAATCGATGGATGGGGAATCGATAGAAAAATTCTTGGGAATGAATCTTTTGAACCTTTCATACTGAATACATCAAATCGGGCAATTGCGGTTTATAAGGATGATGTATACATAGTAATGAATTCCAATATTCCAATAAACGCATCGGAGAATATATATTTCATGCGTTCTGATGACCGCGGTAACTCCTGGGATCCTCCCGTTCAAGTTACGAAATACCCCGATAGCAACAAGGCATGGACGCGCGAGGCAAACCTTGCAATCGACCGTTTGACAGGTGATATATATATCCAGTATGAATCGGATGCCGTGAGCTATCAAACGAATCAATCCTACAAGATGGATGTTTTCGTGACTGCGAGCAAATCGAAGGGCAACTTGTGGTCGGACTCATACAAGGTTAATCCCGAAGAAGCGGGTCAATCGGATGAAATGGCGGGTTCGATTGCGATTAATGATTACTCAAGTCCCGCGATAATCTATATAGGCTATGAGAATCGAGCGAGCACGAGTGATTTTAATATTTACGTGGCATCAACTACATCGACAGCTATAAATAACTGGACAGCGGTAAAAGTTGACGATAGCGCAACCAAATCGATGCATCCAAGTATTTACGTTAATCCAGTGGACAAATCGGTGAATATTGCCTGGGTTAATCCGAAGAATCTTGGAGGTACGGGAGTAGTTTTATTTGATCGCTCGATTGATGACGGTCAGACCTGGGGTACAGATGTAACGGTTTATAATATCGAAACGAACAGCAGTAATACCGGACCATTTGAGACATGCCTTGCAATAGAACCATCGAGCGGTATCCCAGGTGTGATGTGGAGAGACACAAGCACACAGACATCAAAGTGTTTTCATAGATTTTCAAAAGCGACCGTCGCAGACGGTTCAGCATGGGGTAATGCCATTTCGTTATCTGATGGAAGCACACTTTACTGCTGGTCGGGAACGCTATCGGTCGGAAGTGACGGTCGTTGGGCAGCTATTTTCGAACAAGACCAGGAGCGCTTGAGCAAATGGTATGCGATGTTCACTGAATCCAAGGATGACGGGGTCAGCTGGTCAACTCCTGTTAGAGTCGATGATACGCAGGCCGATAATGCCGGATGGGTATTTGGATTGTCAATGGTGCTGGATGAGTGCAGAAATGCTCATGTAGTCTGGGGCGATACACGCGCCGGCATTCATGAAAAAAACGAACTGTATTACGATTTTGGCACATAGAAAACGGGGACAGTCCACGATTGCGACATCAAGTTGATTTTCACTTATATGCTCACTCAAAATGGCACGCAATTATTTCTTATTCGCAGGGACTGTCCCCATGATATAGATCAAGCTCTGAAGAATCGCCCCATATTTTCAACGTTATCAAGAAGTGAGTCAATCGTTGAATGATGGCCATAAGAAAATTCAAGGAAGCTTGAGAATCCGATGTATAGAAGAGTGATACCGACAACGAGGAGGAATCCGGACAATACCCAGGTAGTAATGCCACCTGCATGCCTGGCAAAACTCTCACCGGCAAAGAAGAGAGAAAAAAGTCCGCCAACTACAAAAACAGCACATAAAATATAATACCATTGCGCCATTGGCATCATAATAGCTCCAATGAATATAATTGGCATAATTACCTCCCAGGCTTGAAACGACAGCCATTAAGAGGAATGAAAACACTATTCATATTAATATCATTTATCAGTAAAGATTAATTTCCAAATAAAATATTAAAAAAAGACCGTTATTTGGACGGTCATCGTTTCAATGCAAAATAATATTGATTAAACGATCCCCCCATGTCCCCATTCCTTGCTTTCTTCATCGGACTTTTTCAATGATTTAGGACGTCCAAGTTTAAATTTTCGTTCACCGAGATTTGATTTAACAAACCATGCAGGAACATCAATACTGTCAGGTAAAACTTCGAGACGCATAATCATATCTCGTTTCTTGAATTCCTCCTTGAGTCCTTCAACCTTACTCTGCCAGTTTGCAACGGTTCTATCAGACGGATCGATAATTACAACTGGTTCAACATCAATGAAGAGTTTATACCATTCATCTTCAATTTCGAATCCAAGAATGGAGATGGCATCGAAACCCTTTTCAGCCACAATGAGGACATCCTCTTCTTTTGAAAGGATATTCAGACGATAGCGGCTTGGATAGAGGAAGAAAACTTTTTTTCGTTCTCTGCCTAATATATCAGTGAAGACATTCGCGTTATAGGGAAAAGGGATTTTTTCACCAAGCCTGATGTAACGAGGAATGTCAAGTTCATCACGTTCCTCGTTGCTGACAAGAGCCCTGCATGAAAGATAACAGATCTCATCAACGAGAAAATATGGAAATATAAGAATAGGCACATCTTTCTTTGCGTAATCTGCAAGATAATTGATGCAAGCGGCTTGAAGTTCATCAGGTCTGAACTTTGAGGCGATAAACGAGCCAGCCTCTTTTAAATTCTCTATGAAACCAATCTGGAATCTTTCCTGTATATGAACGGGAATACCGCTGTATTCAAGGTCTTCGATAATCTCTTTGGGAGCTGGGTAGCTCATTTCATGTAATGCGCGAAAAACACTGAAAGCGGCAGGATGAAGGTTTGGGAGTTCCATATTGAGAAGAGTAGGACGTTCCTTCATAGCATCCAACTCATCTTCAATTTTCTCCTTTTCCCAATCTTTCAGCTGTTGATGAAGCATTTTCTCAAGGGAATCGTCCTTGGCGATTTTTGATGACGTATCCTGACCGCCCCCGGCTTCGGGTTGCTTCACCTTATCCTCTTTTGCTTTCTCCTGCTCCTTTTCCTGTTTGGACTTGTCGTCCTCTTTTCGTCTTCTTAAAACTTCCATATTATTTGACACCCTTCGTCTTTGATTTCATAAGCCGAACATGTCGAATTAGAATCCGCCCATACCTACCTAAACCACACATTACAAATCACCGGTTGGATTTAAGCGTACGTTTAAATACCCCTCTCATCTTTAAAAAAAAACACCTATCTGTAGTATAAGTTTAAAAAACATGTTCGTCAAGGGTAAGATGATAAATTAACGACTATTGAACAATATTTCCTGATAATTTCAGCTAAATTTGACCGTAAACACCATCTCGTTGTTTATTACATCAATCCTGATGGTTTTTCCATCGACAATTACACCTTCGATAATTTTCTTTGAAATGGGATTTTCCACAAGACGCTGGATAGTTCTTCTCAATGGTCTTGCGCCATAAGTGGGATCATACCCCTGTTTTGCGAGGAATTTACGAGCCTCATTTGTGATTTCTATTTTTATATTTCTCTCGCTAAGTCTTTTTTCAAGTTTTACGATAAAAAGGTCAACAATTTTCATGATTTGCGCAAATGTTAACGCATGGAAAACTATGATGTCATCGATTCGATTGAGGAATTCAGGTCTGAATGCAAGACGAAGTTCCGCGAGTACTTTGGAATGCATTTCTTCATATGCCCGAGCATGTTCTTTGTCAGTCATATCAGGTGAGAGCGATGCAAGCAGATGGCTTCCAATGTTGGATGTCATTATGAGTACTGTATTCCTGAAGTTGACAGTTCTTCCCTGGTTGTCAGTCAAGCGGCCATCATCAAGGATTTGAAGAAGCATATTGAATACTTCAGGATGAGCCTTTTCGATTTCATCGAGGAGAACCACACTGTAGGGACGTCGCCGAACAGCTTCGGTCAGCTGACCGCCTTCATCATAACCGACATAACCCGGGGGAGCTCCGATGAGTCTCGATACGCTGTGTCGCTCCATGTATTCGGACATATCGAGACGAACGAGGGCATTTTCATTATCGAACAGGAATTCAGCGAGAGCTTTGGCAAGTTCAGTTTTACCTACCCCTGTAGGACCAAGAAGAATAAAGCTTCCTATTGGACGGTTCACATCGCTTATACCCGCTCTGGATCTGCGTATTGCCTCGCTCACTGATTCAATCGCTTTATCCTGTGCAATAACACGCTTGTGAAGATTCTCCTCCATATGAATCAGTTTAGCTTTCTCAGTTTCTCTCATGCGGCTGACGGGGATACCTGTCCAGGCACTTACGATATCAGCGATATCATCAGCATCGACTACATTATCCCCTCCTCCACCGCGATCCGCTTTCCACTTAGCCATCTGCTCGTTGAGTTCCTCCTCGAGTTTAAGACGCTCCTGCTTATGAATCGCTGATGCCTCCCAATTCTGAGCTTTTCCGGCAGATTCCTCCTCAACCTTGATAGCAGTTATCTTATCTTTCAAACCTTTTAATTCCGGAGGTATGAAAATGGAATCATAATGGACTTTGCTTGCTGCTTCATCGAGAAGGTCAATCGCTTTATCCGGTTGGAATCTATCTGAGATATATCGAGAACCGAGTTTAACAGCTTCTTTTAACGCTTCATCGGTGATATGCACCATGTGATGAGATTCGTATTTATCTTTAAGTCCTATCAGTATTTCAAGAGTTTCATCATCGCTGGGTTCATGCACCATAATAGGCTGGAAACGTCTTTCGAGGGCGGCATCCTTCTCAATATATTTGCGATATTCATCAAGGGTTGTCGCGCCTACACATTGAAGCTCTCCTCTCGCGAGAGCCGGTTTTAGCATGTTGGATGCATCAATAGCGCCTTCTGCCGCTCCAGCTCCCACCACGGTATGCAGTTCATCGATGAATAGAATCACCTCACCTTCAGCGTCACGGATTTCATCGAGGACAGATTTCAAACGATCCTCAAACTCGCCTCTGAATTTACTTCCGGCAACAAGCGCTCCCATATCAAGTTGGAGGACGCGTTTATTCAGAAGCGTCTCAGGGATTTCACCGGCAACTATTTTCTGCGCGAGACCCTCCGCTATAGCGGTTTTTCCGACACCCGGTTCCCCAATTAAAACCGGATTGTTTTTTCGTCTGCGGCTCAACACCTGTATGACACGCCGGATTTCATCGGTTCGTCCGATAACGGGGTCAAGTTTGCCTTTTTTTGCGAGGTCGGTAAGGTCGCGAGTGAATTTCGCAAGCGCCTGATATTTCTCCTCCGCTGCCTCATCCATGACACGTTTTTTTCCTCTTACCTTCTGAAGACCTTCATAGACTTGTTCCCTCGTTATCCCGAGTTTGCGAAGGATTAAATAGCTATTCCCCTCCTGGATTGCGAACATAGCGATGAACAAATGCTCTCCACCGACATACGCATCCTTCAGGTGATCAGCTTCCATGCCTGCAAGGTCTATTAGTTTTTTCGTTCTCGGAGTGATATATATTTCAGCCTGTGATCGCAAGGTTGTTTTATACACATCCTGGGATGGCACCTGCGCGTGAAAGACCATATCCTGAACAGTTTTACGAACATCACCATAATCCTTTTTCAGATTTTCAAGGATTTTGCGGACGATGCCATCATCCTGAACAATCAACGCGAGGAGGATGTGGTCTGTATCAAGCTGATTCTGTTTAAGGTCTGCGATGATATTCTGCGCGATAACTAAGGCTTCGCGAGCCTGATTGGTGAAGCGGTCAGCAGTTTCAACCATTGGTAGCTCCGGTTATGGGAAATGTAAATTCGTATTTAAGCAGGAACATTATAATAGACAAATTGGATTTATAAAGCATGTCGTTGATATGTGCAGTTTAGAGCTAAGCATGGCAACATCAAACCGAAAAGGTACTGCTAATGTCCTAAGGTCTGATGAATGAGGTTGTATTAGTGCGAATATTAATTATAATTTAAGTTTGATTCACTCCATGATTCAAAGACATAAAATCGGATTTCGTTTTTTCCCAGCATTAACGCAATCATGGAGGGTAATTTTTTTTTCAGAACACAGGATGTCCCCGAGGTAAAAAAGATGAAAAGAATCGGGCGCGGTCTGATTCTCGTACTGGCAATATTTGTGATTTACGGTATTACAGTTGAACAAGCGACGGCATCGAACATTTTTGTAAAAGAGGGTCGAGCGGTTTACTATGTCGACAAGACTTTTCTTGAGAGCTCGCAACTCCTGAAAAAACCGATAATCGTTCAATATTTCGGTGAAAACTCGGTTTCAATAATACTCTCCGACCAGGCGATAATAAGTGAAAACGATATAACAATCGCAAAAGGAGAACAGTTCATACTCGACCACAATGGCAAGGTTTCACAAAGGCTGAGATTCGAAAATACGGTCATTGACAACACAATAGGAATCGAGATATCCGGCACATATATCGAGGGGGAAAAAGCGATGGTCAAGTTTGATGGGTTATTCTCGACTCTTCTCATCGAGGAACAGAATAATGGCAAAAGGAGAGTGAGTCTCGCGCAAAAAAGGGAGTTCAATGAAGAGACAAATGAGCTGCATCTGTTCGATGGATTCACGATGACGCTCGATAAGGATAACAATCTCGAAGAGCAGGTTTCATTCAGGGAGATCGCATTCGGGGGAACATTGAAATGCCAAATAGATGCCGGCACATCATTCGTGCAACCCGGACAAAGTACAGCACCCGTATTCGATCCTCTGAATCCTCCAATTCCCCGGGATGAGCAGATTAAAATCAACATCGATACGACATCATATGAGATACCACCATTGAAGAAAATCGCGATCATCCCGTTCAAAGACCAGGGAGAAATCACGGGGTTCTCACAAAACATACCCGGATATTTCCAAAACCTTCTTGGCAAGGATGTTGAAATAGTTATTCTTGATCTTCCTGAAAATGAACGGGAAGGAATTTATGTATTTAGCAGGGCTGTGAAATTCGGTCAAGAATATGGGATTGATGGGATACTCCAGGGACGGATACGGCGATTCGAGGAGCTTGGTACGGACTACCAGACGCATTTCTCGAAAGAAGCAAGGATAACGTGCGAAGTTGAAGCATCATTGGTGGATACGGTCAAAGGGAAATATATATGGAAGAATGTCGCGAAAGTGAATGATTTCGTTAACTCAGTGGAATACAATGAACAAAAAGCGACAATCCTCACAAATCTTATTGAAAAAGCCATTTCGAGTTTGACGAAGGATATCAAACGGAAGAAAGCATTGGAGGGTGGAACGATAAAGTAAATCAAATGGAAGTCAAGCCTGTTGGAAATAAATCAATTCGAATGGAGAAAAGGAAGGCATCATCCGCAAAAGGCGAGGGTGAGACTGAATTCCGTGAACTTCTCGAAAAAGGGGCACACCCAGCGCATGTCGAGAGGATAAAAAAACTTTTTGATGATGTAGAATCAGCCGCGGATAATCTTGCCGAGACTCCGGGTGAAGTATCGTTAAAGGAATATAGAAAAAGAATAAGAGCTTTCATAAAAGAAGTGCTCAAGGAGAGTCGCGAAGTCAAAGTCATACCGAGACCGGGCATATATGAAGATCCTCTGGTTGTGGTCAAAATAATAGATGAAAAGCTTGATGAACTGGCCCGGTTGGTACTTTCTGAAGAGTTAGAGCGGGGAGAGATGGCAAGGATTATCGATGAAATCAAAGGGATTATTATCGATTTATATAGATAAGATTTTAAAACTGTTTATTTTCACGCGAGGTGTAAGATGCGGTTATTCAGTATTGCGATAGCGACTTTATTTTTCATAAGTATATGCGCATTAAGCGTTAATGCGGAATCAAAGCGAATTCCAAGAGGAATGTCCGGGTATAAATATAAGGAAGCACGCGAGAAAGACAAAGTAAAAGAAGACAAGGAAAAAGAAGAAGGAAAAGAAACCAAGGAAGCCAAAGAAGAGCAAAAAGGTCCATTAACGCCACAGGATGTTTTGAAATTAATGCTTCGGTATGAGTATTCCCAGGGGATACTCGATTACAGCGTAGATGTAATCGAAGTGACAGAAAAAGGAAAAGGCGGGAAAACAGAATCGATAGAGAAGGAGATTTATTTCCTTGCGACATCAAGATTCCTGACTCTCAAGGATGAAATTCCGATTTACTATATAGATGAATATCTTTTTGAGAAAATAATGAAGCAGGTATCGATCGATTTCATGGATGATGAGAAAATCAACGAGATGTACTGCTACGTAATAAGAATGAAACCCCTTGAGAAACCATTCGAGAAGAATGTCAAATATTACTATGTGGCAAAGGATGATTATCGCAAGATAAGGATTGAATCGACCCGCCATAACGCTCAGGATGTTGTAATTTACAACGTAACCGATTTCCAATATCGTCAGGTTGATGGGAGATATACGGTTCCGTTGAGAAGCGAATCGAGAATCTACGACCAGAGAGATTTCCTATTACAGTCCACAACTGCAACTTTCATGAACTGGAAAATCAACACGGGTTTGACATCAGCTTTCTTCGATGAGAAGTTAAAAGATTACAAGTTATACGATATTGTTAAGTAGATGTTTTTCGATGCTATTTTTCCTGTATAATTACATGCGGTTTTTCGTACAGCGAATGTGAAATGGTTGAAGTAGATGCTCAATACAATATGAACAAGAAAAGCGGCAAAGGCAGAAGCGTCGTCGCGATTGTCCCAGCGCATAATGAGGAAAACCGCATTGGTCCGGTCATTAAAGTATTGAAATCCCTAAATGGCATCGACCGCTTGATTGTTGTAGATGATGGTTCTACTGATGGGACATCCAAAGTCGCGGAAGCAGCCGGTGCAGAGATAATTCGTCTTGAACGAAATATGGGCAAGGCAGCGGCGATGGATGTTGCAGTAAAACAGACGAACGAAAATATTATTTTGTTCATAGATGCTGACCTGCTTAACTTGAGGCAATCTCACGTAATGGCGCTTTTGAAACCTGTAGTGGATGGCGAAGTCGACATGACAATGGGTGTTTTTAGAAACGGACGGTTCCGCACTGATTTCGCTCATCGATTCTGGCCTGGATTAAGCGGCCAGAGGGCTATGAAAAGAGAAGTCTGGAATTCTCTGGATAACAGCCGTCCGATGGAGAATATCAGGTACGGGATCGAGGAAGAGCTTCAGGCGCTTGTCAAAGATGGGAAAGTGACATTAAAAAAAGTCATCTGGAATGGGGTATCGCAGGTCACGAAAGAAGAGAAATTCGGTCCTCAAAAGGGATTCAAGCTTCGCATGAAGATGTTCAAAGATATCCTCAAAGTCTGGACAAAACCATTTAACAGCTGAAAAGAAAACCGGCATCCCAGATTATCATGGCTTTACGAAGTATTTCATTCTAATGGATGCCGGATTATATGAATTACAAAACCGGATTGTCGTTCATTGCTTTAAGGCGAATCCAACGTCGATTAATCTCATTTTCGAGTTCCTTCAGAAGAGGCTCATTTTCGGGTCTTGTGAGATGTCGCGAGCGTCCCATCATGCCAACCCAATCCTTAACTGAGATTTTCTTACCCTTCGCTTCGGGATCGTAGTTAATGGATGTAATACCGTTTTCAACTTCGTATAAGGGAAAGAAATTAGAATTAATCGCAGCTTCCATCAGTTTTTTTGCAGTATCGAACTCAACTCGCCAGTTAAGTGTACAGGTGCTAAAGAGCTTGCCAAAAACAAATCCCTCGTTGTTGGCGTACCATTGCGCTTTTGCTGCTTTCCTAATCATGTCTGAAGGATTAGCCTCTGTCGCGGTGAAGACATAAGGTACATGGCAAGCGACATAAATCTGCGCGTTGTCTTTATGGCCAAATTGCTTACCGACCTGGGCTGGTCCAACATGAGATGTCGATGAGCTGAAGTATTTCGGTACGCTGAAGCTCAGTTGATTACCAGTGTTCATATACCCCTCATTGTCATATTCGAGGACAATCATATTATGATTTCGCACAGCCGCGCCGATAGTGGGTCCCTGACCGATATCGTTAGAACCATCGCCGGCAATCATGACAAATGTAAGGTCAAGGTTCGGGTCAATTTCCCCACGTCGTTTTTTCTCGTGGTAAGCTTCCACAATACCACTGAGAGTCGCTGCACCTGATTGGAAGAGGTTGTGGACATAAGTAGTTCGGTGAGATGATTGTGGATAACCAGTAGTAACAACCATGCCGCACCCGGTGGTAAACAAGACGACCAAATGTCCCTTGAGTCCCTTAAGGAATTGATTGATGGTGGAAAAGATACCGCATCCGGGACATGCTCCATGACCTGGAACTATGCGGTTTCCCATTGCGGTAAGGCGTCGAAGGTTGATTCCTTTAACTTCGAGCTTTCCATTGAGTTTCTCAACCGTTATACCGGTATCAAGATTCTCTTCGGTGAGAGGCGTAACCGCTTGTTTGAATTGGTATTTTTTACTCCCTGGCTCCGCGCCAAAATATTCATAAGCGATTATCTTTTTTCTCTTTGATACCGCACTTAAGGCGAGATCGACAAGTTGATGACATTCAGCAAGTGTGACATCTCGTCCACCAAGACCATAGACACGACTCTGAACGACCGGTCGTTTTTTATTTTCGTAGATTGAGCTCTTTATCTCGGTTGTCATGTTACCGCCCATGAAGTTCCAGGAATCCTGTCGGTCAGTAACAAGCAACGATTTTACATTTTTCAACACGTCGCGAATTTCGTTAATCGGCCATGGTCTCAGAACTAAACCTGTGATGACCCCGACCTTTTTGCCTTCTTCCCTTGCGAGTTTTGCGGCAAGACGCATAGTTTCAGATGCACTACCCATTACCCAAACCGCTGCTTCGACATCGCTGAAATCCTCAGGATATGTTTTAAAGAAATCATATTTACGCCCTGTCATCTCAGCGTATTCCTCGAAAATATGCGGAATCTCCTTGTACGCGTTACTGATAGCAATTGAGAGTTGCTTTTTGTTGTTTATAAGGTCCGGTTCATTCATGTATGGTCCGATAGTGAGCGGATGCATGGGGTCGAGAACATTAAACTGAGTTTTTATAGGACCAAGCCATTTGCGAACATCCTCTGCATTGGCAAAATGATAAACGCGTCGTTTCTGGTGGGATGTGAAAAATCCATCGAAGGAGACAGCGACCGGTAATCGGACACTGTCAAGTTCACCCCATTTAAAGGCGATGATGTTAAAATCATAAACCTCCTGCGGACCCTCAGCAATGATGATAAGCCATCCGGTATTGAGGGCGAACATAAGGTCTGAATGGTCGCACTTGATGTCGAGAGGACCGCTCACGGCTCGGTTAACAATGTTTAAAACCATTGGGAAGCGAGTTCCGGATTGTACCGGAAGCTGCTCGAGAGCGAAAAGAAGTCCCTGGGCACTTGTTGCGTTTGCAACCCTCGCAGCAGCGACTGTCGCACCATAGCAGATACCGGCAGCGCCGTGTTCGCCATCGCCGGGTATCATCACAACATTGTGCTCGCCATCAGCTTTGAACAAATCAAGTGTTTCAGCTATTTGAGTCGATGGGGTTATCGGGTAGTATCCCATGACATGCGGATTGACATGTTTCAAAGCCAATGCAGCCATCTCGTTTCCGCTTTCAAGGTAGACAACCTGTTCGCATTTTCCCTTAGTTTTCGTATCTATTGACATTTGAATAACCTCTATGCCATTTTGGTTTCAAATTAAATATATAAACTCCCGTAAAAGGAGTGAATTTCAGAATTTTTTCTTATGAGAAATTTTAGCTAAATCATGTTCCGCTTCGACACCAACTGTGAGAGCCTCTTTCGGACACACAGAAACGCACTTCAGACATCCTTTGCAGTACTGGTAATCGATCCCCCTGTTGAACATGAGTTCTTTTCCATCTTTTGTATCGAGTTCGAATGTGAAACAGAAGTCCGGACAGGCAAGCTCACACATTCCGCAATGGATGCATTTTTCCATGTTCCAGACAGGGATTTTACCGGTACGAGAGCCTGAGACATCGCGTCCTATTGTGTTACCCGGATTCACGATAACGCCGCCGATAGGAGCATTCTCATAACCTATATCCTGCTTTGAAATCGCAATCGGGATTTTCTCAAGGTTATCGGGCCACTGGTAATGCTCGTATTTCATCTCGCTCATGCCACGATCGAATCCCTTCATGTTGGCCTCAAGGACCGCTTTGCTCACTTTTTTACCGAGTCCGGTAGAGATAGCTTTCTTGCAGGCATCCGCAGTTATGAATCCACTCGCTTTCGCCACTGAACCCATTATGACAGTGTTAATCCTGACGTTCTCTTCGACAACAATTTTCCAGCCGTCAATTGTGTAGATATGACCACCGGGCAGGTTGAAATATTCTTTGGCTTCGGATGGGGTCATGTCGCTGTTAACGATAACTATGCCATCCTTGAGCAAACCGGAAGTCACCGGGAGGACTTTTTTGAGGATTGTATGGAACACGACAAGTAAATGCGGTTCCATAACCGGACCGCCGATTTCGATTTCCTGGTCGCCACGGCATAAACGAATAAAAGCTTTCAAAGGTGTGCCGGTCTTTTCGCTTCCATAGCTGGAGAAGGTGGCGCCATTCATCCCCATATGGATGACAGCAGCTTCGGTAAGCATCTTGCCAGCGAGATTGGCACCCATCCCGCCTATGGCCTCCATCCTGATTTCATAATATCCAAATTCGTTCTTATAAGGTACATCGATCATTATGTCACCACAAGCTTTCTCAGGAAATTGAGAAAATAAAAGGGTTCGGTTTCCCAAACCTTTAAAACCCATCCATAAGTGGATGAGCAGGAGAAAAAAATATCACATTTTGTTTTTAGTTTCCAGTATTAAATTTTCAATTGGATGAGGGAACAGTCCCGGATGACGATTTCAAATCGAATACTACTTATTTGCCTATTCAAGATTGGAAGTAATTGACTATCTATCTTCAGGGACAGTCCCCATTCTAAAATTGTGGGTTGACATTGACATAATGATGTTATAAAATATTCAATCAGTATTAATGAAAATTTAGCAGAATTAAAGATTTTAAAAGTTGAAATGGGCGGGTGAAGCGGTGATAATGTTCAGTCTGATTAGGATTGATTTAACCCAATGAAGCGCAGGGCTTTAATGGCGTTAAAAAGCTTGAGCGCGAAATGGATATTATTTATTTAAATTACCCAATTTTAAATCAGGGAGGTTGCAAGTGCGTACCAATCTGAAAATCGTACCGTTCCTGGCGACATTTATCCTCCTCATGTTTGTGGGGCTGGCATATGCGGGAGTATTCGAAGATGTGCCAAGGACCCACTGGGCTTACGATGCCGTTGATTACCTTGTGAAGAAGGGACTGGTTGAGGGTTATCCCGATGGCACCTACAAGGGCGATCGGACTCTCACCCGTTATGAATTCGCACAGGTAATCGCGAGAGCATATGCCGCGATTGAGGAGACAATCAGCAAGGGCGGTGAGGTTGCAATCGATACCGAAGCAATCATCAACGACCTCATGGAGGAGTTCGGACCCGAGATCGAGGATTTACGTAAACTCGCCAATGAGACGAAAGCAAGGGTCGACGATTTGGAGAAGAAACTACAGGACAATTCTACCAAAGACGCCGATCTTGCAGCGAAGCTCGAGAAAATCGGGACGAAGATCAAGTTTAATGGCATTATGAAGCTCCGCTGGGAAGGGAAGTATTATGACCAGCCGGGCAACGCGAGAATTCAGCGCCCGAGGATAAGTTTCCGCTTCGACCTATCCGCACCGGTGAACGATGAAGTCACATTCGGTGGACGTCTCGGAACCGGCGGTGTCGGCTCGAATGTTGCCTCGGAAACCACATTAACCAATGTGTTCGGCACCAAGGCTTTCGATCTTGAGAGAGCCTATCTACAGTGGAACCCTGCAAATTGGCCAAACTGGACATTCACCTGTGGAAAGTTTGCGCCGAACTGGGTTTCACCGTGGAACTTCCTCGATGTAGATGTCAACATGGAAGGACTGGCTGAGACTTACAAACAGGATAACTGGGTTGTAAATCTGGCTGAAATGATTCCAGCTGAGAAAGGCGGATATATTGTCGCTCAGGTTGGAGCAAAGGACATCTTCGTCAAAGGCATCGAAGCATACCTGTCATATCATTTCGTGTCACCGGGTGCTTTCGAAACCCTCTGGACCGGGTATCCATACTGGTTCCGTGTTGATGATGACAAGTACACAGCGGTTGAGGCATGCGGGATGTACAGTTTCGAGTATTCCGGATGGCCGATCAAGCTGACGGGTGCTTACAGGCAGGGACTTTTTGATGCAGTCAACATTCCGGGGCCTGATTCAGCTCTAAATCAGGCGGCAATGGCTCAGATCGATGTTGGCAAGATCAGCGAAGTCGGCGACTACAAATTCTGTATTAACTACTCGAGAATTCTTCCAAACGCGGTAGTACCGCAGTTCGCTGACAGCACAAACGGAGTTGACCATGATGCATGGACGGTCTGGGTTGACTATCAGCTCCAGCCGAACACTCTGTTCAAACTCCGCTACACACGTGCGGACAATGTCATGGCTCATCCTGATGAGGGATTCGATGCCATACTCGCGGATATTATCTGCAATTTCTAATCGCTCATTCAAGAAGTGTATAGAATCAAGGGCTGCAAATTATAGCAGCCCTTTTTGTTTTTAACTGCAATCGTATAGAATTATCGTGAAACCTTTTATGGAGATGATACATGAAAGAAACAGGTGCGATTATAGCAGCTGGTGGAATCGGGAAACGTCTTGGTAAGAACCAACCCAAAGCACTGATAAAAATTGGAGCATATCCAATGTTTATATATCCTCTAATGGTATTTCAATCTTTGAAGAATGAGATTGGACCGATAGTTCTTGTTACGCCATCAGGATGGGGAGAGAGATTCGCAATGGCGATTAAAAAAGCCGGACTGAAGGAGCCATACGCAATAGTAGATGGCGGTCCACGAAGACAGGATTCGGTACGTTTCGGATTAAGAGCGATTCCGGAGGATATGGAATATGTTCTTATACATGATGCTGCACGTCCGTTTACCATTCCCAAACAGGTGAAAGAATTAATCAAGCTTGTGAAGCGAGATGGAGCCGCGTCAGTTGCGTCAAGGGTACGTGATACATTGAGAATCGGTGACGATATTTCCGAGATGATATGCCTTGGAAAAGCTGTCAACAGGGAGAATTTATGGGCTCTCGGTACACCACAGGGATTCAGTTATCCGGAGATTCTGAGAGCGCATGAGAGAGCTCAACGATATGGAAATGAAGTCACAGATGATACACAGCTCGTACCTAAAGGGAGAAAGATCGGAGTGCTTGAGGTTGATATGCTGAATTTTAAAATTACCTATCCTGAGGATATCGAATTCGCTGTAAGTCTAATCCCGATATGGAAAAAACGAAGCTAGTACCGTTCCAAAAAAGGTAATTGCTTTTGCTATTCAAGACGGGGACAGTCCACGATTACGACTTCAAGTTGATTTTCACTTATATACTCATTCCAAACGACATGCGATTATTTTCTATTTGCAGGGACTGTCCCCATTTTCAAAACCAGTCTATTTGTAATCATTAAAGATGATGGACAAGCAAATCAAAAAGACACTTCTTGCGCTTGCATGGACAGGCTGGACATCAGTGAACCTTTCTATGGGTTAACCCTTTCTTATTATCCGATAATTTGATTTAATTTAATCATTCGAAATCACCATGGAGGTGTTTTCATATGTCAGCTATGCTTGAGCCTCAGATGAAATTCAATATACCCGCAGTACTTGATGAAAGCGAGCGCGAAGATCTGGTGAACGAGACCATGGAGAATCTGAACCATTACGTGAATCCTGCGCTTGTGAAGTGGCGGAAGAGCGGGGATGCCCGCGCGATCGAATGGTCGGGGAAAGGACATCTACTGATCGACCTTGCGGGAAACGAATATATAGACTGCCTTGGAGGTTACGGAGTTTTCAACTTCGGACATCTCCATCCGCATATAGTCGGCGCGGTGGTGAATCAATTAAGCAGGATGGGGATAGCATCGCAGGAGCTGTTGAATCCCCATATGGGTCGATTCGCCAAGCTGATAGCCCAGATAACTCCCGGCGATTTGCAGTTCACATTCTTCTGTAATTCAGGCACCGAGGCGAGTGAAGCGGCTATTAAATTCGCGAGACTCGCAAGCGGCAAACCAGGGATAATCGTAATGGAGATGGGTTATCATGGGAAAACTCTTGGGGCACTTTCAGCTACTTTTCGCGATGTTTATCGCAAGCCGTTCGAACCTCTTCTCGAGGGATTCAAACCTGTTCCATTTAACAATATCGATGCTGTGGCGAAAGCTGTGGATAGCTCTACTGGTGCGATAATGATGGAACCGGTACAAGGCGAGGGTGGGATCATCGTACCAGATGACGATTATCTCCCTAAGGTCAGGGAGCTTTGCGACAAAAAGAAACTGCTTCTCATTTTTGATGAAGTACAGTCCGGAATGGGACGAACCGGTAAAAACTTTGCCTGTGAACATTGGGGAATAGCGCCGGATATAATGGGACTCGCGAAGGCTCTTGGCGGCGGTGTTATGCCTGTTGGCGCATGCACAGCGACTCCGGAGGTCTGGAAATTCCTCGAACCGAATCCATTCATACATTCGAATACATTCGGAGGAAATCCCGTCGCATGCGCAGCCGGGATTGCGGCAATCGAGGTATTAGTTAATGAAGACCTGGCTAACAAAGCGGAGATTGCAGGACGGTTCTTCAAGTCCGAACTCGAGAAGTTGAAAGTGGAATTTCCAAAACTGATTATGGCAGTAAGGGGAATCGGTTTGATGATCGGGGTTGAATTCCACGAGCGTGACAAGGCAGTAAAAGCTGCGCAGGAGTTGTTCAACCGGAAAGTGTTGGTTGCGCACACGATGAATAATCCGAAGGTTATACGAATCGAGCCACCGTTGATAATACCGGTTGATGCGATAAAGGAAGTTATCGAGCGATTCAAGGACGTGCTCAAGGGTTTGAAATAGTGGGATATAACAAAATGGGGACAGTCCACGATAGCGATGTCATGTTGATTTTTACTCATGCGCTCCGTCAAAGCGACAAGCAATAGTTGCCTATTCACAGGGACTATCCCTATTTCAGTCGAAAATATAGGTGCCTTGGGCACTTAATCGATGAAGATGAACAAGGTGCTGCAATGAGAGGAATAATACTAATTTTCGGGATACTGATTTGCATGTTATTCGCGATAATCAGTTGCGGAGGCGGAGGAGTATCTCCCACACAACCGCATGAGAACACCTCTCCCCCAGTCTGGAATGGAGATGAGGGGATATTATCGGTAGAACCGGATGATTCATCGCTCGTAATTGAATACGGAAGCGCTTATGATCCGGATGGCGACATACCTATAAAATACAAGATTTACTATTGCGAGGCTAAGTTAGTCGGTGATACTGATCCATTCATAAACTGCATAACCAAACCGGTTTATCAATCACCATATGCGCTGACAAGCCTTGAGAATGAAAAAAAATACTGCCTTGGTATCAGAGCTATGGATTCAAGAGGCAAGGAAGAGGGTAATAAAAAGAAACTGTATGGAACGCCCGCAAATATCGTGAATTTCGACCGGAACCTTCAAAGACTCAAATTTAAATTGTCGATGCTTAAAACAGTGTGTTATGCTCCCACGAATTTCAATCCGGAGACAGGTACATTTCCAAGCGATGAAAGTATCGGACTCGATCTCGAAGCATTGTACGATGCGGGATTCAGAGGCATTGTCACCTACGCATCGGATGGAACTCTTTACCGGATTCCACGGATAGCAAAAGAGCAGGTTGGATTTGATCTTGTAATCATGGGGATATGGGATCCAAACTCCAATGTTGAGAAGACGAATGCGAAGAACCAGGTTCTTTTTGCGGATGGTTTCTGCGTAGGAAATGAAGGTATCATGGCTGGGAGATACAGCATAATCGAACTGGAGAATGCTCTGGTTGAGATGAAAACATCGACAAACAAGCCAGTTACAACATCGGAAACATGGGATAATTATTCGGAGCAGATAAAAAACATCGTTGATTGGTGTTTTCCAAATGCTCATCCGTACTGGCACGGCATCAAAGATGCTGTTGCCGCATCTAACTGGGTTGAACAAAGATATAGTGAATTTCAAACTAATGGTAAATTCCTGAGTTTTAAAGAGACAGGGATGCCATCGGAGGGAGATACCGATCTGAGCGAGGAAAATCAGAAGCAATTTTTCATTGAACTTGAAAACAAAACCGTTATTTTCTGTTATTTCGAAGCTTTCGATCAACCGTGGAAGGATTGGGCGCCTGTGGAGCCGCATTGGGGATTGTTCAAATCCAGCCGAGATCCAAAAAAGGTTGTTCAGCCTTAGAAAAAATGGGGACAGTCCACATGCATTTAGTTCCTTTGTTCACTCAACAAGTCGCGTTTTACTTATTGTCTAAAATATGCGATTTATCGAGTTGGGACTATCCCCATTTTTTCATTGTAATTAATCCCGAACCTGTTTCATGTTGTCAAATAAATATTGGGATATGTTAAAATCATTAATTTGGTTAAGGTGATTTGGCGCCGATTATGATAATTGGCGGGATGGTGATTGATGGCAATTTTAAAAAGGATATTCGAGAATCCTGAGAAAGAGATAAAGAAGCTTCGCGGAATCGTGGACAGGGTCAATGAGCTTGAGAAAACGATAAAACCTTTAACGGATGAAGCAATGCGCGAAAAATTCTCCGCTATAAGGGAGAATGTTTATAAGCAAACTCAGCAAAACAGCAAGAGAGAGGAAGTTCTTCTCGAGGCGCTTCCCGAGGTTTTCGCTCTTGTACGGGAGGCATCTATAAGAACGCTTGGGGAACGTCACTTTGATGTCCAGATAGTTGGCGCGATTGTGCTTCACCAGGGACGAATCTCCGAGATGAAGACCGGCGAAGGCAAGACTCTCGCCGCGACGATGCCATTGAGCCTTAATTCCCTCGTTGGCAAGGGATGCCATATCGTAACTGTTAATGATTATCTCGCCAAACGCGACTCCGAGTGGATGGGTCAGATTTACAATTTCCTCGGATTAACCGTAGGCGCACTGCAGAATCGTCAGGATAACATAAAGCGCCGCAATCTCTACGGATGCGATATTCTCTATGGCACCAACTCCGAATTTGGTTTCGATTATTTGCGCGATAACATGGTCGTGAGGTTGGAGGACAGAGTTCAAACCGGACGATATTACGGGATAGTTGACGAGGTTGATTCAATCCTGATAGATGAAGCCCGTACACCGTTGATTATCAGCGGCGCAGCGAGCTTCTCGACGGATTTCTACAAGACCGCGGATGCGATAGTCCGCAGGCTGAAGCAATCAAGCCCCATAGAAACTCCCAAAGAGCAGGAGCTTTCTTTACCGTCGCAGCGTAAATATACCGAGGGCGATGGCGATTACGATGTTGACGAGAAGGAACGATCGGTATTACTCACCGCGCGCGGTATTGCGAGAGCTGAGAAAGATCTCAATATTGAAAATCTCTATGATCCTGAAAACACAATGTTAGCGCATCATATAAGCCAGGCTCTTCGCGCTAATGCGGTGTTTAAAAAGGATGTCGATTATGTCGTCAAAGATGGACAGGTGATTATAGTCGATGAATTCACGGGACGATTGATGTATGGACGCCGATATTCCGAGGGATTACATCAGGCGATCGAAGCGAAGGAAAATGTGAAGGTGGAAGCCGAGAACCAGACTCTCGCAACAATAACCATTCAAAACTACTATCGTCTTTATGAAAAACTTGCCGGCATGACCGGTACCGCGAAAACCGAGGAAGAGGAATTCAAGAAAATATACAACATGGATGTTGTATCGATACCAACGCACATGCCGATGGTAAGAAAAGACCAGGGCGATTTAATTTATAAAACAAAAGAAGGCAAGCTGAGAGCGATTGTAAATGAGATAGAGGAGAAAAACAAAATCGGTCAACCGATGCTCGTTGGAACTGTCTCAGTTGAGTCGAGCGAGGAACTTTCTGAAAGACTCCGGAAGAGGAATATCCCTCATAATGTACTAAACGCGAAACATCACGAACGCGAGGCTGAGATAATCAAGCAGGCTGGACAGAAAGGCATGGTAACGATAGCGACCAACATGGCCGGACGAGGTACGGACATAAAGCTTGGACAGGGAGTCGTGGAACTCGGAGGTCTTTACGTAATCGGGACTGAGCGGCATGAGGCTCGTCGAATAGATAACCAGTTACGCGGACGTTCGGGTCGCCAGGGCGACCCTGGATGTTCCAGGTTTTATGTTTCTCTTGAGGATGATCTCATGCGTATATTCGGCGGTGATCGGGTCAAGGCAATAATGGAAAGACTCGGCATGAGCGATGCAACCCCGATTGAACATCGCATGATAAGCAACGCAATCGAAAACGCGCAAAAGAAAGTAGAAAATCATCATTTCGAGATACGAAAACATGTTCTCAAGTACGACGATGTAATGGAGCGTCAGAGAAATGTAATCTACACAGAGCGAAATAAAATACTCGATGGAACAGATATCCGTGACGATGTTTTTGGTTACATAAATGACATTGCAAAAAAACGCGTTGAGATATATTGCAATGAGAAAATAAACCGCTCGGAATGGGACTTCGAGGCTCTGCTCCAGGACATCAGGACTTGTTTCCCAATCGGGAGCGATGTGAAGATTGATGATTTCGACAAGATGAAAAAGCTGGAGGAAATTTCAGAATTTTTTGCATCACGAGGGAGGAAATATTACGAGATAAAGGAGGCTGAGCTATCATTTCCAGTCATACGAGGGCTTGAGCGATATATATCATTGCGGGTTATAGATGAATACTGGATAAGACATCTTTATGGGCTCGATGCACTCCGCGAGGGAATAGGTCTGAGAGCGTACGGACAAACAGACCCGCTCGTGGCGTACACAAAAGAATCGTTCGAGATGTACCAGGAGATATGGGATCAGATACGGACAACAGTTGTGCGAGCGATTTTCAGCGCTCGTCCAAAAGTCGAAGCACAAAGCCAGGAAAGCCTTTATAACATCCACCAGATGGGTCGAGGGATGGAAGGTGCAGGACGTTCAGCTGGAGGTCGAATAGTCAGAAGAGAAAAACAAAAGGTGGGAAGAAACGATCCGTGTCCTTGCGGAAGCGGTAAGAAATATAAGAAATGTTGTGGAGCGTAAAAATTAGGTCAGAGTCTTTTTTTATGAACTACGCAGATATGAATTTTCATATGGGAAATAAAAAAAGGCTCTTACTATTTTCCGATTAAAAATATGCTTAGCACAAGCAATCTGGAAGAGAAATACCGTCCACATGAAGCCTTTGCAGTACAAACATGGCTAAGTGTCGGACTTGCTGTAGTTTCGGGTTTCCTGTTGTACGCATCGCATGATTTGGAACTCGACAGCGCCAAACTGCTTGGTTTCCTTGCACTTGTTCCGCTGTTGGCAGCAATAGAAGGGAAACGCCCACTATCAGCTTTTTTCCTCGCTTTCATCGCTTTCTATATTCACCTCTTTTTGACAATATTCTGGATAAGCAGATACGGATACCTTGTGCTTGCGGGATTAATCGTTATGGAAGCGACAGTATATTCAATGGCTTTCGCCTTGTACAATTTTCTCAAGGAACGCAACCACGGCAGAGATTCTTATTTGTTGATGCTTCCGATGCTTATATCGATTGTGGAGTTCAAGCGTGCGATAGGTCCCTGGGCATTTCCATGGGCATACATGGCACACTCGCAATCGCAGAATCTGATTTTCATACAGAGCTCATCGTTATGGGGCATATTCGGTATCGGATTTCTTCTTGTATGGGTGAATGTATATGTGTATCGTTTGTTCAGAGCTTTTCCAAACCATCCCCGACATCTCCTCGCGGGTGTCCCGCTTCTCATAATACTTTTATTCAACCAGGTATGGGGATACAATCGACTTGATGATGACTCATTTTTGAGCGCTCCCGTGTTCCCCACGACAGTCGCACAGAGAGCTGCGGGAACCGATGTCGCATGGACATCGGATTACAATTACAGGTCATGGGTTGAATATGAGAATCTGACACGGAAAGAGATTGATCCGACGCAGGGTAAACCGGGATTCGTGGTGTGGCCTGAAAACGCAGTTCCCGATCTGCTTCAATTCAGGCTTCCAGGATTGACACATCTTTCCGATGTCAGCGGAAAAACATTCATCATCGGGACTCTGACATGGGCACCGGAGGATGCTGATTACGATGATGATTACTACGAACCATGGTTCAAGCTTTTCAATTCAGTTGTAGCAGTCGCTCCTGATGATGGAGTAACCGGTGTGTATTCCAAAGTGCATCCTGTGCCATTCGGTGAAACTATACCGATGCGAGAGTATCTCTCGATACTTGATTATCCCTGGGGTGACAAGAATTTAAGCGAGGGACGAACAATCAACTCAATTCCCACACCATACGGAAACGCTGGCACGGTCGTATGTTATGAAAGCTGCTTTCCTCAAATAACACGAAAACTCATATTGGATGGCGCGAAATATTTGTTCCTCGTCTCAAATACAAGCTGGTTTGGAAAAAGCAATGCGACATATCAGCATGCGAGATACGATACGTTTCGGTCGATCGAAAATGGATGTTATTTCGTTAGAGCGGCAACAACGGGGGTTTCAAGTGTTATCGATCCTCGCGGGAGAGTATTAAAGGAGACTCAGCCATTTATTGCGGAATCCTTCACTGTCGATATTCATCCCCTCATGAACATGACCCTGTATACAATAATCGGGGATTGGATTTCATATATTTCAATGACATGGTTGATTTTGAAATTGATGGTTATTTTTCGTCCTCGAACAGCAAAACCGTTAGCTGAATCCATAGCATTGATTGAGGAGTAGTTCTCTGGGAGCGCTGAACTCCAGTTCGGCATTTTCACTATATATTCAATCCGTGCCGAACTGGAGTTCAGCGCTCCCAGTAGGTTTATCATATTTGGATGCGGACGGGATGTCCGCGCTCCCAGTGATAAATATTATTTGCCGATACAGAAATTTGAAAATATTTCTTCGAGGAGAGCATCATCGTAATGCTCACCGGTGATTCGAAGAATCTCTTCAAGAGCAGAACGCAAATCGACAAGGATAGCATCATCAGCTAAATCGTCATCAATAGCTGATTTTGCACGTTTCAAAGATTCCAACGCTCGCACAAGATGACCGTGGTGACGTTTAAGAAGCGGAACGCTTGATTTAATCGCGCTTATGTTCCTCTCGTGGAGCTTTTTCAACTCCTCTATGAAACCGGATATCCCCTCCCCTGTTTTAGCGGAAATCTCTACGACAGTTCTGTCTTTAAATATCTCGATATAATCAATCGGAGACCATTTGCGAGGTAGATCCATCTTATTCAAACAGATGATATGAGGCTTTGATGAGATACTTGAGAGTAATTCAAAATCCTCATTTGTTATTTCATTCGATAAATCGAGCACACAGATAATCCCATCCGCTTCATCCATAGCCTCTCGTGTTAGATGAATCCCCTCTCGTTCGATTTCACCTGCATCCTGACGTAGACCAGCCGTATCATAGATTTTGAAACGGCTTTCTCCGAGAATAAGCTCCTCGGATACGACATCACGTGTAGTGCCGGGTGTATCGTGGACAAGCACTCGACGACGCATTAAAAGGCGATTCATAAGAGATGATTTTCCGACATTGGGATGTCCAACGATTGCGATACGGAAGCCGGATTCATCAACAGGACCTGAGACATATCCCGATACAAGTTCTCTTATTTCCTCAATCAGCTTTTCCAAACCGATTACATTGATTTCGGAGGAATCAACCATAATGTCATCCTCGGCATGATCTATCATTGCCTCAAGAGGAGCGATTAAATCGAGGAGTTCATCGCGTATATTTTTTATTTGCTCTTTTAATCCACCTTTTAGCAGATTGATAGCGCGAGTATGAGAGGGGCTTGATGCACCGCTGACGAGGGCGAGAATGCCCTCAGCCTGTGTCAGGTCGATTCGCCCATTAAGAAATGCGCGCATCGTGAATTCACCAGGCTCGGCTCGTCGCGCTCCATGAGTCACAAGCGTTTCAATAAGGCGATTTGAAATATAATCGCCGCCATGGCACTGGAATTCAAATGTGTCATCACCGGAATATGTGAAAGGAGCTTTAAAGAAGACGACGAGAGCTTCATCGATGAGTTCACCTGTGGGATCGAGAAGTCGTGAGAGGAACATAAGGCGCGGAGTTTCGATGTTTCTCGTGATACCGCCATCAACAACTCTTTCAGCGATTTTTGCGCATTCGGGTCCTGAAAGGCGAACAATGGCGATTCCCCCCTCCCCGGGAGGAGTGGCAAGCGCGGCGATTGTATCGGTTGGGTCGGGAATCATCTGAAATTCTCATTTTAAATTCTACAATAAAAATGTTATTATTTCTTTCACCAATATAGATATTAGATTATTATTGACATTATGATAAATAACTGATGTTCAGGGAGGATTAGATGAAGAAGCCATTTGTTTTTCTTTTTGTCTCCCTCGCAATCGCATCCATTACAATCCAGTGTTCATCATCCAGAACAGGCAACTTAACGATGCCTGATTATAGTCGGGAACCGGGACTTATTCCCATTGAAAATTCTATTGAGTCATCAAATAGGATGATATTGGGATTTTGGGAAGTTATTTTTGACATGGAGAAAAACAGCGTTACAACCATAACCAATCGCGAATTGGCGAGACATTACAATACCACTTCGATGATACCCGCACCGGAAATAGTGATTAACTCGTATGATCCGTCATCCGGCATAATTGATATTTCCGTAACGCTCTCAAATCCATATCCCATCAACGTTTTTGATGTGAGACTTATTATTTTTACTGATGAGACAGGTCATACACTTCTGAATCCAGATGATTGGACATTCTTATATGATATTCCCGGTGGGCGACCGATAAATCCTTTTAAATGCTTTGCAGAGGAGCAGCCACGACATATTTTCGCGAGTGGTACTAATCACACAAAGAATTTGCTGATTAAATTACCAGGTGGGAATCCGGAAGTGAAATTTGCAGTTGACGCTTCATATCCATCCAATTGCGAAGAGCCATATTCGATATACGATTTTCTTCATGAAGGTATATACGACCAAGCTGGTTCATCCGCTGAGGTAAGCGTAAAAGTTGATGACTGGCAAGATGCCGTTAATATTGTCAAGCTCTACTGTCCGGCTGTTATTGGACCATCACCTCTGAATTTTTCATACTATGGTGCCAGCGTCTGGAGAGCGCTTTTAGTAAATAATGCAGGTGCAAATGAGGGAGATTATTCCGGGTTCATAATTGCATACTCTGAAAATTCGGGTGCGCTTCCCTTGCTTGATGAAGTTACAATAACAATCGAGCGTTTTCCATCAGGCTGGGCACGTACATGGGGTAATCAATTTACCTCTTCTAACTTTAGGGAATTTGGATGGGGAGTTACGACTGATATTTCTGAAAACATTTATGTCACAGGCAATTTCATGGGAACTGTCGATTTGGATCCTGGGGTTGGAGTTGATGAGCACACATCAGCGACAGGAGGCACATCTGATGTTTTTCTAAGCAAGTTCGATCAAAAAGGGGATTTCATGTGGGCAAAGACATGGGGTAATTCGAATAACGATGAGGGTAGAGACGTAGCAGTGGATAATGCTGGCAATATCTATGTTTTCGGTGTTTTCAAAGGAACGGTCGATTTTGATCCAGGACCAGCAATCGTCGAACATACTTCAATCTCAGAAAACTATTATGACAATTTCCTGAGTAAATTTAGTGCTAATGGTGAACTAATCCAGGTTCTAACCTGGGAAGCAAATTCAGATACCTTCATGGAGTTCGGCTTCGGTGTTGCAGTGGATACTCAGAATAATGTATATGTCACTTCTGTATTTGAGGATATTGTAGATTTAGATCCCGGACCTGAAGTTGATGAACACATATCAAATAATTATACGAATATTTACATAAGTAAATTCACTTCCAATGGTGAATTTGAATGGGCCAAAAGCTGGGGTGGGGAGTTTTATGAAGAAAGTAAAGATATAGCAATCTGCAGGTCAGATAACAATGTCTATATTACAGGTCGGTTTGAGGATGTTGTTGACTTTGATCCAGGACCGGGTATCGATCAGCACACAGCACTTGGTGAAGCGACAGGGATTTTCTTGAGCAAATTCAATCCTGATGGCGATTTTCAGTGGGCAGAAACATGGGGTGGTATTGGGGATAGTCGAGATTGTGGAAGAGGTGTAACAAGCGATAATTATGGAAACATTTTTATTACAGGTTCCTATGGGGGCTTAGTCGATTTTGATCCCGGTCCTGGCATAGATGAGCATGAAGCAGCAGGGCTCCAAAGAACCGATATTTTCCTATGCAAGTTCAAATATGATGGCACTTATCAATGGGCGATAACCTGGTATGGACCCGGAACAATAAGTGATTTCGGTTTCAGCGTCGAAACCGATTATCTGAATAATATACTTATTACCGGGTCTTTTAGCGGTTCCATAGATTTCGATCCTGGTCCCGAGGAGGACATTCATTCAACCGATTATCTTGATACCTTTATTTGCAAATTAGATAATTATGGCAATTACAAATGGGCTCGAACATGGGGCAACGGATGGCAATATGGGCAAGATATAGCTGTTGACAGGCTTGGTAATGCTTTTGCTTATGGATGTTATTGTGGAACAGTCGATTTGGATCCGGGATCGGGAGAAGATATCCATACTGCTGACGGTATGTCTGATATCTACTTAATCAAATATTTGCCAAACGGATATTGGAATTGATTTCTTTGAAAATGATTTTCCAATGCAAGTAAAAAAGCAGGCTGGAAGCCTATGCTACAAAATTCATTGTTTACACAAAATTCATTGTATCCGGAAAAATAATAATCACGAAAAAAATCATGATTCCCATAGTTTACTATTGCCAGCGGCTTTTTCGATTATCTCCATAGCGCGGGATTCAGCATCGCGAGCGATCTGAAGCGATTCAACAGCTTCGGAAATCAATTTATCATCCTCGACCTTTTTACCAGCTTCACCGGGGGAAAATGGAAACATCTTGGCGACACATCCCATAGCCTCGCTGGCTTTTGCATAATAAGCGACAGCATCATTCAATTGGCTCTGGGCCTTTTTGTTGCGTTTCGCGATACGGTTCAGGAACTCATGGGCGAAACATCGAGACTCGGCGTAGCATTGAGCATTATAGCTGTTTCCAAAAGTATCTGCGTTGTGGGATTTAAGTTCGCTGATCCAGAAATCATAAGCATTAACGCCGTATTTCAAGGTGAAGGCACGCGGTTTGAAGAATTCCACAGCGTTCGCGAGAGCGCATTGATCGGCAGATAAATCCGGAACACTCACCGGTTCAGGAAAAGCAAGAAAGTAAACGCCTCCGGGAGCAACGATTTCTTCATAAGGAATCGGAGGCTGCGGTTCATGAGTTAATTCCCTATAGCTTTTCACATTGTAGGAATTCTTATCGATTCCGACCACAATCGCAAATTCCGGGATATAAGCTCCCCATAATACACAGGGACGTCCGGCATCAATTTCGCGTTTGGCAAGGTCAAAAGCGACTTTGCAATGAGCGCGAGTCTGGTCGTTTATATATTTTCCGCTATGGCAACGACCACCTTCGTAAAGGAGAGTGCTACGTCCAAGCAATCTCACCCCCCATGGTAGTTTCGACCAGTCTATCATCGTAGGTCCTGAGGGGCACAAACCGGGATTGATACATAAATGGAATGCGTAGCCGCTCATGCCTGCTACATCGACCGCATCGCACTTATGCCCCAACGCCTGGAGGCAGGATGTTGTTGTTCCCACCCATGTTAACCATGCAGGAGTGTATTTAACCTCCATGGGCACCATCGTGGATTTCGTTTTTGGGTTCATGTTGTTTCTCTCTTTCTTTTGTATTTAGACTGAACGTTAGTATAGTATATCATTCTTGTCAATGCAAATTATTTTTCGCATAAGGCATCTATTCATAATTTGTGTGGTGTTGCCATCCCCTATTCTAAAATGTTAATATATCAGTATAAAAAAGTAATGCCAATATTCATAAAACCTTTATGGATGGTGTTTTCATGAAAAGAGCAATTGAAATAGTGACAATCTTGATACTTGTTATGGGTGTCGCCATCGGATGTTCATCGAGAGGCACAAACCCGATAAGTACATCAGGCGATTTATCCGAACCAGATCTGGTTCAAACCGATAATAATGATACCAATAACCGAATATTATATGGGGCATGGACCGTTGTATTTGACTGGACGAATAATTCAGCGTCCATAACTCCCGATCGGGAGCTTGCGATGCATTTTAATGTCACTTCGATGATTCCAACGCCGAGTATCCATATAAACGGATACAACCCGACAACTCATATTCTCGATGTCGATGTGACCATATCAAACCCCTATCCCATTACAGGTTACGATGTAAGGCTCATTATTTTTACCGATAACATCGGGCATGAGCTTCTGAATGCTGACGATTGGACATCGCTTTACGATATCGGAGGCGGATTGCCGATTAATCCATTCATGGCATATGCGATAGATGATCCGAATCGAAAATTTTCCGGCATGTCGAACCATACAAAAAATCTGCAGATTCTGCTTCCCGGTGGTAATCCGAATGTCAGGTTCGCGGTTGATGCATCATATCCCGGAAATTGTGAAGAACCATACGCAATGGGTCAGTTTTATCAAGGTATTCTTGGACCGAATATGGGTGATTCGGCAGATGCTGCTATTACTGTTGCTGACTGGCAGAACAACACGAACTCTGTAAACCTTTACTGCCCATCAGTTTGTGGAGCAGGACTTGTATCCTTCGTTTATGTTGCAGGGGACGAATGGGATGGAACCATCGTGAATAACATGGGAGCATCTCCCGGAACATACACAGGATATTTCATCGCGGCATCAGCAAATTCAGGCACTTTGAAGCTTTTCGACAAAGTAATGATTACGATTACGTTTGGCACAAATAATCCTCCGATATGCGATGGAATCATTACAGATCCAAGTAGCGGTGTAATAGGACAAGGCGAGGATATCACTATAAGCATAACAGCTCATGATCCTGATGGAGATTCATTGACCTATGAATGGGATATGGACTGGTATGGGGATCCTGCGAATTTCGATGTTGATGCTACAGGAGCTACGATTGTTGATTATAGATGGTCAGACCAAGGATTTTACAGGCTCGCATGCAGGATAACCGATGATGGCCTTCCTCCAATGTCAACAATCTGTTCGAGGTTAATTATCCAGGAGGGTGCATCGAAAAATGTGATTAAAATCGATGATTCTCCAGAAGCAGATCCAAACCTTCTTTACCAGGATACGTTAATACTCGGTGTAGCACATTGGAAACCGATATCGCACGCTGTTTATATGGATCTTGACGATTCCAATGTTTATTACTGCAATAATGCAGCGGACCACAACACTTTTGGAAATCATACTGTCATTTCCAGCGGACCTCCCAATGGTTCGAATTTCGGAGTAAAAATTATTGGAGCTGGAGATATGTTATACGTATTCTGGCTTGAGTATGACACATCGGATATGACAGCTTATTGCAGGATAAAGATGAGGAAGAGCCAAGATTTCGGGAAGAATTTCGGTCCTCCCATCACTGTAGCTAATACAGCCGATCCAAATCTCATAATTGACATGGATGTGTGTGTTCTGTCGGTGCCGAGTCACCTTGGTCTTGTTTATATATTCAGGAATTCGCTGAATAACTACTACTGCTATCTGATAACATCAATCAGTAGTGGAGAAGGCTGGGATGCCCCCCCGCATGGCTCCGGACAATTCAGGGATGTAGCGTTTGGCTCTGTTGTTGATCCGCAAATCGCTTTTTCACAAGGGAACAGCATGATACACACTTTCTGGAAAGATTCCCGCTCCACTCCTGCCAATTATTATTATGATTACTCAGAGGACTGGGGCGATAACTGGCATACGGACTTTAAAGTTACGGATACAGGTAATGTGGAATACGCATCAATGGCTGTCGCAGAAAATGGCAATGGGTACTTTGTCTGGACATATAACGCGTTAGCATATACATATATCCGTAAATCGCAGTATGGTAATCCACCGATTTTTAACGATGCCGACATACTTCTTGGAACTGGCTCAGGCGTTTACTATGGTATTGACGTATGGGTATCAGGATCGGGTGAAACGGTTGTAGTTCCCATGACATATGTATTGAGCTCGAATTACAAGAACAGGTACTACTATTCTTACGATTCCGGAGAAACCTGGGAGGGATATTTCGAACGCGTATTCGGTACCACTCCAGTTTATGACATAGATAGCGCAGTCTTGATGAGTGTCGATCCTGAACGGATGGAGATTTTTAACACATGGATAGATGCGCGAACAAGCAAAGCACCGCCAAATGCTCATATCTATGGCGATTTTATGTATCTGGCTGAAAGGTAAAAGAGAGATTCCTCAGCAAAATTCATGATTTGACATTTATCTTGTTTATCATTAATTCAGATTTCGTATGTCAAATCATGAATTTTGCTTCGGAATGACAGCTATATGGCTCTTTATTAGAGTTCCTAAATTTCCTATTTACCCTTCCAGTTGGGTTTGCGTTTTTCGATGAAGGCTTTAGGACCTTCGAGGAAATCCTCGGTTGAACATACGAGACCAAACAGCTCGGATTCAATAGTACCCCCGAGTTCATCAGTGACATTCATTCCTCGATTCACAGCTTCGAGGGCGAGGGCAATCGCCACAGGTGCTTTGTCGATAATCCGTCCAGCGATTTTTTCGCAGGTCGGTATCAATTCCTCTCTTGGGACAACTTTGTTTACGAGCCCGATTCTATAAGCCTCCTCAGCGTTAATCGGATCGCCGGTGAGAATCAGTTGGAGGGCGATTCCTTTTCCTACAAGCCTCGGAAGTCTCTGAGTTCCCATGTAGCCGGGAATTATTCCAAGATTAACCTCGGGTTGCCCGAATTTAGCGTTCTGTGAAGCGATGCGAATACTGCATGCCATCGCAAGCTCGCATCCCCCACCAAGAGCGTATCCGTTGACAGCGGCGATTGATGGTTTCCGCGATTTCTCAAGCAGATATAAAACATGCTGACCGTTCTTTGAGAAATGGAGACCGTCAACGGCAGTTTTTCCGGCAAACTCGGATATATCTGCACCGGCTACAAACGATTTGTCACCCGCACCGGTGATAATCATCACGCGAACATCATCATCACGGTCAGCAGCGAGGAAAGCATTACGCAAGTCATCCATTGTACCGATACTGAGCGAGTTCAGCTTATCGGGACGGTTAATCGTAATGTAGGCGATTTTGTTTTTTACTTCATAGAGGATGTTTTCGTAATTCATGATTTTTCTCCCATAATATTTTTTATGACACCGGGAGCGCTGAACTCCAGTTCGGCACATTATAAAAGCTTGGGGAAAATGCCGAACTGGAGTTCAGCGCTCCCAGTGCAAATACGCTATTTTGAATAATTATAAAATCCGCGACCGCTTTTTTTACCGAGGAATCCCGCGCGTACAAGCTGCCTTAGAATTGGAGGAGAATGGAATCTGGAAGCACGGAATTCACGGTACATGCTTTCACTTACAAGTGTTGCGACGTCGGTACCGATAAGGTCGATTAGTTCAAGAGGTCCTTTCGGCATTCCTGTTGCGAGACGCCATGCGCGGTCAATCTCCTCGGCTGTAGCGACACCCTCCTCAACCATCCTCGCACCCTCGTTCAAAAATGGCACCATCAGTCGATTCACGATGAATCCAGGTGTGTCCTTCGCTTCAATCGGAACTTTTTTAAATTGCTTGACGAGCTCAAATGCTGCATTAAAAGTCTCATCAGATGTCTTAAGAGCCTTTACAACCTCGACAAGTTGAGTTTCGGTTGGGGGATTGAAAAAATGCAAACCGACAAATTTATCCTGTCGATTGGTGGATGACGCTATTTCAGTAACGGAAAGAGATGATGTGTTAGTCGCAAATATAGTTTCCGGATTGCATATTTCATCAAGCTTTTTGAAAATATCTTTTTTTAGATTCACATTCTCCGGGGCAGCTTCGATAATGAAGTGAATATCTTTGAAGCCCGCAAGATTCGTCGTTGTTGAAAGCCTTTTCAGAACTGAATCCTGTTCATCAGAAGAGATACGTTTCAACCTGACAGCGATTCTGACCATCCTCTCAATCTGCTTCAATGCTTTTGAGATTATCTCATCATTGATATCATAGGCAATTACATAGAAACCAGCCTCAGAGAGCACCTGAGCGATTCCACCACCCATAACCCCAAGACCGATTACGCCAATTTTCTTGATTTCCATCTGAATCTCCTGAATTACAGGATTCAATTAATGAATCAAAACCAATCTATTTTAGTAAAAAACATGCTGGAAGCATATGCTACAAATGATTTGAAAATATCATTTCTTTTTTTCAAAGCTGGCAAGGACATCGTTCACAATCCCACCGGCTTCGAGAATTCGTCTTAAAACGGATGGCAGTAATTTTCCCCGCGCAGCACGCCCCTGAGTAAGATTCCTTACGAACGCTTCGTGTACATCCACCTCAATTAAATCGCCATCGTTTATCATCTCAAGAGAAATCGGAAGGATAACAATAGGAAAACCCAGGTTTATCGCGTTCCTCAAGAATATGCTATCGACGCTCATGGCGATAATCGCACTGAAACCCAGGGCCATAAGTGCAAGAACGCTTTCCTCGCTCGATTCACCTTTGGCAAATCTCCTGCCGGTCACAAGGATGTCACCTTTCGCCACACGATTTCTCAATGCAGGATCAAGGTTCTCAAAACAGGAATTTTTGATAATTTCTTTATCGAATGTTCCTCGTGAGGAGAAAGGGACGATTTTACCGGATGCCACTTCACCCGGAAGAACTATAGCGGAACCGGTTACAATTCTTGTTTTTGTAATCCCAACCTGCATTATTGCACCTCCAGTGGATGAACGATTTTTCCTGTAATCGCGCTCGCAGCACAGGTGAGGGTGCTGGCAAAATAAATTTCCGATTCCATCAAGCCAAATATACCCTCCTGAAATAATGCGCTGTTCGTTATGACTTTTTCATCTTTCGAAATAATCCCGCGGTAACCATAACCCTCAGCGCCGCGACCCGGTGTGCAAATCATCGCGCCAGCTTTGCTCAGGCGTTCTATAATCCCCTCTTCTAACGCTCGCAGGAATATCTCACTTGAACCGGGATAGACAAACATTCTTAATCGAGAATTCACCTGTTTCCCGGAAACCATCCTGTCAAGTATTCGAAGATTCCCCAAGGTACCGGCGAGACCGCCTCCAATAATAATGGCATCGATTTCAACCGCCTTAGCCTCTTTTATCGGAATTATCTCCTCCGATTCAACGAGCACTGCAACCATCGGTTCAACGTGAGCCACATCAAAGCTCAAGTCGAAATTAAGCTGAGCATCAATTTCATGAGCAATCGCACTTTCCGGCTTGATATTCATAAGAGAAAAAAGGTCTTTCGATGGCGGTATCAACACGGTGTTAGCGCCCTTCTGGGACATGAAGAACGCGAGTTCGAGGCGGTCATCAAGCGCAAGATTCATCGCACCGTCGCCGTAGAAATTTAACATATGATATTCATCGATTTCAGCAAGATTTTTCAATGCGAAGAGAGCGATATCTATACCATCGATGTGAGACTGCTTCTTTCCCGATATTTTTATATTGACGGATTTTGGGAGAATTAAATGCACTTCACCTTTTCGCCAAAGAGCAGCCATATCGCCTGGTCCTATGGACGTAGAATAACATCCAAGACCGCCAAGCGATGTCACAATGGGACTTGTCCCGACAATCAGCATGCCCGGTTTCACGAGTCCGTTAGAAATGGCGACAAGCGGTCCTGTGCCAGATCGACCGAGTTCGTAAAAGTGTTTAAGCTTCCATTTTCGGGATATAGTTCTGACATTCTGTTGAAGACTGGCGGATTCTATTGTGGATGGCGGTGTGAAATGTTCGCATGTAACGACGATTTTGTCTTTGTCGATGGGAATATTGCCGTTCATTTTTTCGAAGAACTCATGTGCTCGGGACATGGTGTAATCATCGCAAAGCATCAAGTCAACCTTCACATTGACAGCTTCGCCTATTGGCGGAAGAACACCTTTCGAATGAGAATGAAGGATTGATTCTCCGATACCGGGATTCAATTTTTCTCCTTTTTTTGAACTATGAAGTCACGATAGTCAAGTTCAAATTCATTCATTAACCTTATAAGAGCGAACACAGGAAGACCAACGACATTAAAATAACATCCGACAATTCCCTGAATGAAAAGGCCACCCAATCCCTGAATTGCATATCCCCCTGCTTTGCCAAAAGGTTCACCGGATGCGATATACCAATCGATATCATCCGGTGTCATTTCAGAGAAAATAACGTGAGTAACCTCGCAAATCGACCTGCTGTCAATCCCTGATAATTTTCCCGAGGATTCAGAAGGTTCATTAATCATGGATTTTCTTAGTGTAATTCCTGTTATTACCTCATGACATTTGCCACTCAGATTTTTAAGAAATCTCCTCACTTCCGCTTCATCTTTTGGTTTACCGAATATCTTCTTATCGATAACGACAATAGTATCAGCGGTTAAAGCGATTTGCGTACTTTTAAGCTCGAGAGCCTCAGCTTTCGCAGATGAGAGAGCAAGAGCAATCATTTTCGGATCAAGGTCTTTGCGTTTCATGATTTTATTCTCATCTATGGCGGGAGCCGGAATGACTCGAAACTTGAAACCGAAGTTTTCGAGTATTTCGCGACGTCGAGGAGACGCAGATGCAAGCAGCAGTTCAAGCATATCGATTACTTGATAACCATCCTCGCTGCAACCGGATTCAGGAAAAGGATTCGTCCGAGTGCCTGAAGCGGGTCGCTGATAACACCGCTTCTTTCACCCATATTAAAGCCTTTCAAAATCTGGTCGAAGATGCTTCCCTCACCTATTGGCGAGACCACATAATCTTCCGGGTCGAGACCGGCTTCTTTAGCCGCTCTATCGAGAGCATCTTTCAATCCGCCGATTTCATCGATGAGTTTTTTATCTTTCGCCTGACGTCCAGTCCAGATTTCACCTGTCGCGAGAACATCAATTTGCTCTTTTGTCATCCCCCGTCCCTCCATAACAGATTCTTTGAAGAGCGCATGGACATCGGCAAGGAGCGCCTCAAGAATTTTGCGTTCTTCATCGGTCATCGGTCTGTTTGGATTTCCAATATCCTTGAATTTACCTGCTTTAAGGGTGATTTCATCAAGCCCGATTTTATCGAAAAGTCCTTCATAGTTCAGCAATTGGATTATCACACCGATAGAGCCGGTCAGGGATGAGGGATTGGCATATATGATGTCCGCAGGTGAAGCTATGTAGTAACCGCCACTCGCTGCGACATCGCCAATCGAAACGATTAATTTTTTGCCTGAGGAGCGATATTGCTTGATTGCTTTATAGATTTCCTGTGAACCCGCGGCGGAGCCTCCAGGGCTGTTTATCCTCATCACAACAGCTTTGATGTTTGAATCCTTCCTCGCTTCATCGAGTTGTTGGACTATTTTTTCCGATGAAGACCCTCCGGTAAAGGTCAGAGTGCTTAATTCATCCTCTTTCGAAGCTGTGATAACGCCTTCGACATGGATTAATCCTATCCGCTCTCCTTTATATGAGATGGAACCAGAAGTGATGTTATCGCAGCTCATTCCAATCAAAACACCAAATATCGCGATAAATAAAAAAGCCAGTAACAGGGCAAGCTTTTTCATGGTCAGCCTCCAAATGAAATTTGATACAAATCAAATTCAAATATTTAATGATGCAATTATACCAATCCTTAAGCGTTGTGGGTAATATGGACGTTTATGGAAATCACAATGCCCTTACATCTTGGATCAAAAACTCCTTTGTAACGCGTGTCGTTCCGACATGTGTTAAACTACTTTTCGGTTCATGACGGCAAAAAGTAAAAAAAAATCAAAGACACCTCTCGTGGCGATTATAGGACGTCCGAATGTCGGCAAAAGCACTCTGTTCAACAGGTTAATCGGACAACGCAAGGCTATTGTCCACGAGATAAGCGGTATCACACGGGATAGGATCGAAGGAGTAGTCAAGTGGGATGGATATGAATTTACAATTGCGGATCTCGCTGGATGGCAGGACAAGCTGGACAGTCCGTTTGAGATCGAGGTAAAGGAAATAATCGATGAGACATTCGAAAGAGCGAACCTGATACTGTTCATGGTAGATGGGCGTTCCGGGATAATTCCGCAGGATAAAATACTCGCTGATAAAATAAGACGATACAACAAGCCAGTTATATTAGTTGTAAATAAAATCGATAGCCCTGAGAAGGAAAACCTCGAATACGAATGCACCTCCCTTGGATTCGAACATATGATAAACATTTCCGCAGCTCATTCACGTCGAATTAACGACCTTCTTGATGAAATAATTTCGCTTCTTGAATTTCCGGAGGAAAAGCCTCAAGAGGAAAAAGACGAATCGATCAGCATTGCCATAGTCGGACGTCAGAACGTTGGTAAATCGAGCCTTTTCAATTGCCTTCTGGGGAATCGCAGGAGCATAGTGAGTCCGATACCCGGAACAACGAGAGATTCGGTCGATTCCTTTTTTGAATACAAGGAAAATCGTTATTCAATTGTTGATACTGCAGGATTGAGAAAACAATCAAAAGTGAAGGAGTCAATTGAATACTACAGTACAGTAAGGGCGCAAGGAAGCCTTCAACGAGCTGAAATAGCTCTGTTTCTCGTTGATGCCGGTGAAGGAATCACGGATACTGACAAAAAAGTGGGAGGGATGATACAGGAATTGCAAAGAGCGGTGATTATTGTCGCTAACAAATGGGATTTAACAAAAGACACACAGCAGCACAGAAATGAATTTATTAAACATGCTTATAAGGCATTACACTTTTTCTCGTTCGCTCCAGTGGTTTTCACGAGTGCGATAAAGGCATGGGGCATCGAGGAGCTCATGACCGCTGTTGAGAAAGTTCATTTCAACTATAACCTGAGGATACAGACATCTGAGTTGAATCGAATCATTCATGATGCGCATGAGGATCACCCTCCGCAATCATACAAAGGGCGATATGGGAAATTCTTTTACGCTCACCAGGTGGAAACAGCCCCACCGATTTTTCAATTTTTCGTTAACGATCCAAAGTTGTTTCACAGGAACTACCGACGATATCTCGAAAAGGAGATAAGGAATGTTTTCGGATTCGATGGTGCACCTCTTGCCATCTATTACAAGAAGCGAGGTAAATCAAAGGGGAGTGGCAGGGATGCGTAAAACGCATGTTATAATTTGGTTTTATTTTTAAAGAAACTTAAAAGACATCGATGCTACCACCGACGAAATCGATACTGTTGATGCTTTTCGCTTATTTTGTAGGCAGCATTCCATTCGGATACATAATCGGGCTTTCTTATGGGAATATCGATATTCGCGAGCATGGCAGCGGAAATGTGGGCATGGCGAATGTATTCCGCACACTGGGACCGCTTCCGGGTCTTATGACGCTTTTCCTTGACGCTCTCAAGGGATTCCTCATTGTTTTCGTAAGCCTTCGATGGATTCCACCAAAGGATTTCGGATATAACTATTTCATGTGGGGGATTATCATATGCCTTATCGCGTTTCTTACTGTAATCGGTCACAGTTATCCCGTATGGCTCAATTTCAAAGGCGGGAAAAGCGTAGCGGTGAGTCTTGGGATTCTCTCAGCACTGATGAGCTGGTGGGTCGCTGTACCGGTCGCAGTTTTTATAATAGTTGTTGGAATCAGTAGGTATATTTCACTCGGCTCAATACTTGCAGCTGTCAGCATCCCGGTTATTTTCATAGTTTTTCACACGTTCCCATATTCGGGAAATTTGTCTGATTCAATTTTCATCTTTTTTGCATGCGTCCTTGCAATCCTCGTAATAGTACGGCATACAAGCAATATAAAACGTCTCTTGAGAGGAACCGAGAGCAGGTTCGGAATCAAAGTAAAGAGGATGCCTGCAGAGGAGACTCTCGCGTTTACACCCACAAATGATGAGCAATCTGAGCCTACCGATGAATAAGAAAAAAATGGGGACAGTCCCAAATAAACGAATCTAACGAGCCAAGAATATAGATTAAATGCGACTTATAGAACTGACAAAGAAACTAAACCTGTGTGGACTGTCCCCTTTTTTTTCTGTCACAATATATTCAATTTTTATCTTTTGATGAACGAAAAAGAATAGTGTGCAATCATTAGAAATGCGAGTTAGTTAAATGAGTGAAAAAATGGAAAAGGGTTTTCAAATATACAACACATTATCGCGAGGTTTCCATGAATTTCCGTCACCGGAGAAACATCCGGAAATCACGATATATCTGTGCGGTCTGACGACATACGATTACGCGCATCTGGGTAACATGCGAGGACCGATCCTGTTTGATGTATTCCGCAAATTCCTTCGTGAAATCGGCTATCGAGTGCGACTTGTCACGAACCTGACCGATGTTGATGATAAAGTAATCAAGAGAGCAAAAGAAACAAACGATGAGTGGTATCGTTTGACGAAATTCTTCTCGAGAGAATACATGAAGGATCTCGAAGCGCTCGGAGTTGAACGTCCGAATTTCTTCCCGAAGGTAACTCACCATATTGATGACATAATCGATTATATAAAAAGAATATTCGAAGCCGGGTACGCGTATGAATCGAATGGGAACGTATATTTCGATGTGCCTAAGTTTAATGCCGATAGGAAATCATACGGAAAATTGAGCGGACGAAATATCGACGAGATGGTAACGGAAGCAAGAACCGAGCATGATCCTAACAAGCGCGATCAGCTTGATTTTGCATTATGGAAAGCGGATCCGGGATTCTGGAAATCGCCATGGGGTGAAGGACGTCCGGGATGGCATATAGACTGCTCGACAATGTCAACAAAATACCTCGGTGCAACATTTGATATACACTCAGGTGCCATTGACCTCAAGTTCCCGCACCACGAAAATGAAATCGCTCAAGCTGAGGTCCATTCGGGACCCGGTTCATTCGCGCAGGCGTGGATGCATTACGAATTTATCAACTGGAAAGGTGGGAAACTCGCGAAAAGCGGTGAGAGCTTCGCAGTACGCGACTTATATAAAAAGTACAGCCCAGAGTTAATTCGCCAGTTCGTCCTAAGCGCGAAATACCGCTCTCCTATTGAATTCAGCGATGAGCGCATGGAGGATGTGAAGCGAAGCCGTGAGAGAATCGATAATTTCTTCTTCGATGCAAAACGAGTGCTTGGTGAATGGATTGAAGAAGAACATGAGAACCTTAGAGCCAAACTCTCGCGACAGGAGCTCCCCAACAAAGAAAAAAGAGTCTTCGATGAGATAAATTCATTTTCTGAAAAATTCCTTGATGACTTGAGAGATGATTTCAACACACAGGGAGCGATGTCGAGAATCTATGAAATGATCAGCTCCACAAATGCATTAATAAGCGTCGAATGGACATCATCATCGAAGGAGATAATTAATTTTGCATATCTCGAAGTTTTATGGGCGGGAAAGATATTCGGGCTTTTTCAAAAAGAGCGGGATGAGCTCTTTCAAGTGGCATCAGCACAGGAGCTATTATCCGGAGTGAAAACGAAGAGGATGAATGAGGTAGAGGCAATGAAGCTTCTTGAAGAAAGGCAACGTTTGAAATCAGAGAAAAAATTCGCTGAGGCTGATGCGATAAGAGAAAAAATATTATCTCTCGGATTTGAGGTGCGTGACACACCGGAAGGTGCAGTTCTTAAGTCGATTGAGTAGGAGCTTCACCGTAGTTCATGGTGACATCGCCATTTTTGGTGATAGCTTTTACTTTTCCAAAACCAGCTCCTACAACTCCCTTGATTACCTTCTTTTCGAGAATCCCCCCTACTCCAGTCGTGGTGTTAACGACCATGTCCGTACTTACTTTACCGTTTGTTGTGCTCAATTCCACTTTCCCGCTGAGACGTTCACCAAGAAATAGTTCTATATTCCCATTGACAGTGCTCAAATCAATCTCCGGTTCATGTCCTGAGGGAAGGCTCATCTTTATGTTCCCATTCAATGTTCGAATCGCAAATATTCCCATCTGGACTTTTGGCATATCTATGCTTAGCGAACCATTTTGAGTAGTGGCACGTACCGATGTATTGTAGTCCTGATCGTTACTTATTTGGATATCGCCATTTACCGCTATTGCCGTGGTTTCCTGACGATTATCTTTTACAAGGATTTCACCATTCATGTTCTGAATATCCACTTTTTCATTGGCACCGACGACTTTTACCTCCCCGTTTACATTCGTGCAGTTCACATCAAGACTATCCGGGATAATTATTGTGTAATCGACTTTCCATGATGACGGTTTTTTGGCTCTACCGGGCATGGTCCATGCTTTTGGATATATCGTTTCAACGCTTAATTCATCACCCTCCTTGGCGAACCTGACATCGATTTTGTCAAGGAACTCCTGGGCTGCGGTATCGGTTAATGCGACAGCTACAATAGTCGCTGTAACAGTCGCGATATCCGCTCCCTCTTGAGCCTGAATAGCAATCGAGCCATTCTGGTTTGAAACAACGAGTGCCTTTTCCCGTTTGTACTGAAGCTGGTGCATAAAATTTTTGGTTTTTTCAACACCAGTAACGGAACTACCGCATCCCAAAGGTATGAGATAGAAAATTAAGAAAATAATTAATGCAATCCTCATATTCTTACCTCAAGATTTCGAAAGTCCCTCCTCCATGCGATGCTCATTATATCAAGAATTTAAAGCCCTCTGTAAAAGTGATGATATAATCAACTTGTATCTCATTGATAAATGCTTATCGGAGGCGAATCATGAAAGTTAATCACCTTGCAATAGCGGTTTCGAATATCGAGCAATACCGCGTGATATGGTCAAAGCTGCTCGGGATGCCGATACCGGAGATACATACTCTTGCTGATCGTGGAGTTAGAGTTTGCCCCTTTGAAACGGAGAATCTTCTTATTGAACTCGTGGAACCATTGGGTGAGAATAGTCCGATAGCGAAATTCGTACAGGAACGAGGAGGAGGACTTCATCATATCGGACTTGAGGTTAATAATATCGAAAGCGGCATCGAACAGGGAAAAGCACATGGTTTCCAATTTCTGGGCGAGAATCCACTGAGGGGTCTTGGAGATACAAGAGTGATTTTCATACATCCGAAAAGCATTGGAGTATTGGTTGAGCTTGTTGAGCCGCCGAAGTAGAGTCCGATGGAAACGCTTCTAACCAGAGAAAAGCAGGCATTCAAGCTGCATTCATCTTTCGAACCTAAAGGCGACCAGCCTCAGGCTATAGAAAAGCTTGTCATGGGATTGAATCGAGGAGACAGATTCCAGACGCTTCTTGGGGTCACCGGTAGCGGCAAGACATTCACCATGGCGAATGTGATACAGCATGTGCAGCGTCCGGCACTCGTAATCGCGCATAACAAGACACTTACGGCGCAGCTCGCCCAGGAGTTCCGCGAGTTTTTCCCCGAAAACAGAGTTGAATATTTCGTTAGCTATTACGATTATTACCAGCCTGAAGCATATGTCCCGCATCAGGATTTGTATATTGAAAAAGATGCGGACATCAACGCCGAGATAAATCGCCTTCGCCACAGGGCTACACAAGCGCTTCTGACACGAACGGATGTAATCATCGTGGCATCGGTATCGTGCATTTACGGAATCGGTTCACCTGAGGATTATTCGAAAATATCTCTTAGTGTCCATACAGGTCAGAATGTCGATCGACGCGAGCTTCTGCGACGGCTTATCGATATGCAGTATCTTCGTAATGATGTATCCCTTGAACGAGGGACATTCAGGATGAAGGGCGATACGCTCGAACTGCATCCTCCGGATGAGGATGCTCATGTGCGTATTGCTTTTTTCGGAAACGATATCGAGCGCATTTATAAACTCCATTCGATTACAGGCGAGATTATTGAAAAAAGGGAGCAAATAACAATTTTCCCCGCATCGCATTATGTCGTATTCCCCGAACGCATGGAACCTATTCTGAAAAACATCGAAGTAGAATTGAAACAAAGGCTGAAACAACTTGAGGAACTGAACAAGCTCGTGGAATACCAGCGACTGAAGCAGCGCACTGATTATGATTTAGAGATGATGCGCGAGATGGCATATTGCTCCGGGATTGAGAACTACTCGCGTCATTTTTCCGGACGTTCCCCCGGTGAGCCGCCATCCACGCTTGTCGAATATTTCCCTAAGGATTTCCTGATTTTCGTTGATGAATCTCATGTCACCCTGCCCCAGCTGAGAGGAATGTATAACGGGGACAGATCGCGAAAGGAGACTCTGGTCGAATATGGATTCCGGTTACCATCGGCATTAGACAACAGGCCTCTCAGATTCGAAGAATTTGAAAAAATGGTTAATCAATGTATTTTCGTAAGCGCTACGCCGGGACCATATGAGCTTGAACATTCGACGCAGGTAGCGGATCAGGTAGTACGTCCCACAGGACTTATCGACCCAGAGGTTATAGTACGTCCGGTTGATGGACAAGTAGATGACCTTATAAACGAGATAAAGAAGAGAGTTGACCAGCATGAGCGTATCCTTGTGACAACGCTTACAAAACGGATGTCCGAGGATTTGTCGGAATATCTGAATAAACTTGGTATGCGAGTTAAATACCTGCACAGCGAAATACAGACGATCGATCGAATACGAATCCTGAGAGATTTAAGGCTTGGTGCATTCGATGTACTTGTCGGGATTAACCTTCTTCGCGAGGGACTCGATCTTCCGGAGGTCAGTCTTGTTGCGATACTCGATGCCGACAAAGCCGGTTTTCTGAGAAGCGAGACGAGTCTCATTCAGACTATGGGACGTGCCGCAAGGCATATCCATGGTCAGGTAATTCTTTACGCAAACGATATGACCGATGCTATTCAAAGCGCATTGAAAGAGACGGATCGAAGACGGAAGAAACAAATCGAATATAACTTCGAGCATGGGATTACTCCGAAGAGCATCGTGAAGTCAATTAAGGATATCGCTGCGGAGCTTGAAGGCGCTGATGATGAGGATACAAAAGTCATCAATTTCGAAGGGCTTGATCTCACACCGGATGAAGTTCCTATCATTATTGAGTCATTAAGAAGCGAGATGCTCGCCCACGCGAAAGAGATGGAGTTTGAGAAAGCCGCTAAATTAAGGGATGAGATAAAGTATCTGGAGGAAATGTTGACGCATCGTGCGAATCAACCCAAGAAAAGGGGCAAGAAGAAGGCTTTCGGAAAACACAGGGCGAGGCAGAGATAACCCCAAAATTCCAGAATTTAATTGATATTTAGGAAAAGCTTGACATATAGCTAATAAATTGGTATTACATTTAACAAGCATTTATTACAATTAAGCTCACATAAAAATATCGGAGGACAGAGCTATGAAAAATCTGGCTCATTTTGTAATCTTGTGCGCTTTCTTTTGGGCGCTGATTGGCTGCTCAAGCATGAATTCTCCAATCACACCAAGTACGCCAAACTCAAATGCACTTATGCAAACAGAAGGAAATCCTTTTGCCGATTATCCCGTCGACAAGCCTTACGGTGAATACACAATCAATGGGAACTCTTTCTCAATCGATTCGGCGGGAGGATTTCAGCGAGCTGCCTCCATTATCGGCTTGACCATCCATAATGTCGTTCCCAATTCAGCTGGAGTTAAATTCGACAAAGCTGGCTCGACAGGTTCCATGGAATTTGCAGTATATAACGATGGGGAAATTATTTATGACGCGCATCTTGTGCTGGACGAAATCCTGCCCTTGGGGAGTGAAGCTGTCGATATCGATGGTTCAACACGTGATGGCAAACCGTTCTGGAATTTCGGGATTATCCCGGGTGGGAAGACATCACCGACACGAAAACTCGAAATCCGATACTCGAGTAGTTCAGGAATTTCAGTAAAGGGACATGTTGAGTTCAAGGAGAGAGCATATATCCAATGGGGCAATGTAATGCTTCACACCGATGGATTTGATGGAAATGATATCAAGCCTAATTACAATTTCGGTGAAATTGTCTCAAATGAAATAATCGCAGGACTTCCAACTGGTCGAAGTATTTCAGAAGTTTATGACTATTTAATTAGTAAAAATCTTATGCCAGTCGGATGCGATTCTGCTCTTAACTCGCTGGAGCTGAGAATTATTGATGGACGAACTCCTGAAGAGGTTGAAAAAGAGCTTGAGTTTGACTTGTATTTAAAAAATCCGGAGCTAAATCCAATCCTCAGCATCGACTATTTCCCCACCGATCCAATTTATGACCCAAATAAGACTGATGATAATCGTTGGGCTTTCGATAGAATCAACGCAATCGCGGGCTGGGATTATTACTCAGATAGTTCCGTCAATGACTCCGGAAATGCAAATGTTGCCTGGGGGACAATATTGGCAATTCTCGATACCGGGATGATCAAACATGAAGATTTCAACCTTAGTAGTACTGACATATGGATTATGGATAATATCGGGAAAAACCTTATTAATACGTCTCAGAAGCCAATCGACGATAATGGACATGGAACCAGTGTTGCTGGTATTGCCGGAGCGAAGGGCGGCAATAGCAAAGGCATGGCTGGAATGGCATGGGATCCAATATTTGTGCCTGTTAAGGTTCTTAATGCAGACGGAAAGTCAAGTGGATATTCGATAGAACTTGGTCTTGTTCACGTAAGAAACCTTGCATATCAAAATCAATGGACAAGAGTAGTTGTTAACATGAGTTTTGGCGGTTATTATGAAATTGCACCATATCTCTATCTAGGAATGGCACTTGATTATGTTAATGCCGTTCCAAATACTCTCCTTGTTGCAGCTGCAGGGAATGATGGCGCGGAAATAGCAGACAAAACCTATCCTGCTGCTTATGACGCATGTATCAGTGTCGGTGCATCGTCCAGTCTTCAGGAGGATGGAATCGACATAGAAGTTAATACAGATGAGACGGGTTATTGGGGTACGAACTGGGGTTCGACTGTTGATCTATGCGCCCCAGGGATTAGCATATACACAACTGATTATCAGACATCTTCAAGTTATAGAAGCGATTTTGGTGGAACCTCAGCTGCAACACCGTTCGTCTCAGGTGCTGCTGCACTAGTCTGGTCGAAAAATTACGCTTACTCAAAAACACAAGTTCGATCAGCTATAATTAACAAATGCAGACCTATGCAAACTCATGGAAAAGCCCTTGGATCTGGAAGGATAGACTTATATAAAATATTCAGCCCAACTGGCTGTTCACCAACATGGATTAATTATAATATTTCTAAAGATACAACTTGGTGCCCAAATGGCTCACCATATGTCATTAGACCAACATCATTTTTTATAAATAGTGGTAAGAATTTATTAATTAACCCGGGAACTGTGGTTAAAATGAGACGTTCTCTAGAATTTATTATTTTAGGGAGTTTAACAGCTATTGGTTCGACAGACTCGAAAATCTATTTTACTTCTATTAGAGATGATTTTGTTGATGGTTGCGATGTTGAAAATGATGGGAACACTAATCCTTATCGAGGTGATTGGGGGGATATATGTTTTCTTGATGAGAGTAGCGATTCTAAATGTATAATTAAGTATTGCGATATACAATATGGTGGTGGTTATTATCATGGTTATAACATTATATATATATCTAATGCTTCACCAATAATCTCTTTTTGCAATATTCAATTCAGCCCAGGTAATGGAATTAGAGTTTTAGGCAGTGGCGATTTAGGTTCTTCACCATTGATAGAGGAAAATTCAATTTCAAACTGTTCTTACAATGGTATTGAATGCTCTTCAAATACTTCAGGTAGTATAACCATTAAGGGAAACTATATATCGCTATGTAATGGAGGTATACAATCAGGTCCAGCTATAACCCATATCAATAGCAATATTGTTGTCGAATGTGGAACAGGGATTGATATCGGGGCGAAATGCTCTGAATTTACCAACAACAGTATCTCACATTGCACCAACTGGCCTATCATGCAAGATATAGCCAGTAATGTTGAATTAGCAGGGCATGGAAATAATATCTTTGAAAATCAATATAAGGGGCGTCGTATCTACGACTCCTCATCAACCTGGCCAACTACGCAAAGGGTGTTGACTTATTCTGAACATTCTTTCCTACCATTTGCTTGTAACAGTAGCATAAACATTCCCAGTGGTAAAACTTTACGAATTGAACAAGGTGTTATTATCAAAATGACTGGAGGAAATATTACTGTCAACGGTACATTAATTGCGGATGGAGATTCTGGAAACAGAATATCATTCACCTCAATTAGAGACGACACAATCGATGGCATTGATATAACTGGTGATGGCTCTACATCCCCCTCAAATGGTGATTGGGGATACATCAATTTTGCAGACACCAGCTCAGATCCATCATGTTTGCTTGATTATTGTTATATCGCGTATGGTGGTTCAAGTATGGGAAATATCTATTGTCTTGACGCATCTCCGACCATCTCAAATTCAGAGATTTGCTATAGTAAAACCTATGGTATTAATCGTCAGGGCAGCAGCAATCCTGTCCTTTTGGGTAATACTTATCATGACAATACCAGTGGCGATTTATATCCCTGATTTTCAAGGGAGAATGTGAAACCGATTTAAAAGGCTCGCACCCGCGAGCCTTTTTTAATTACGAATGTTTTTCCATGATGAGTTCTTTGCCGGGGTAGCTGTATTTGATGAGGTAATGAGGCTCCTTGACTGAGTACCATCCGTAATGCTGCTCGGTTCCAAGTTTGATATTCAGTTTCCAGCATTCATACATGCCTGCGGGAACCTGGATAACCTCTTTCTCCTTAACCTGGATAATCGGGGTAGTAAATTTTCCATCCTCTACCAGAAGCAGACTGAAAGTGTAATAATCGCCCTTTTTAAAATCAATATTTCTGAGAAGATGCGGCATCAACATAGAGAAATAGAATTTGATTCCTCTTGAAAGAACAATCTCCCTCGGTTCACGATCGGTCGCACGGAATGAGAGAGTCATGTTATCGCCATGAAAGACGCCGGTGTAGGATGCTGAATATTTGGGTTTTTCGATTGTCTTCTCGTACGAGACGGGACTAAGGTCAGCTATTTTTACCTTCGCTTCCCATTTTTCCTTCATTTCACCTTCGTTGCCCTCATAGCGAATCAGAAACATGTCGGTATCCATCTGTTTAATTTTTCGCATCGAGACTATTGTTTTGCCATGCGCTTTCTCATCGAGGGATTTGATCGTGTAATCGATTCTCTCGTTCGAAATGAAGTATTTGGCATTGAACGAGTAGGATGAATAGACATCGCTCAAGGCAGGATAAGTAATCGCGAGAAGGAACACCGCGCTTGCGATAAGCAATTTCACGAAGTGAATTTTATTTGTGCCATATTTCATCATTACTACAATGACAACAATAATTGATATAAGGCTCATTGCGCAAGATGAAGTTCCAATTTTTTAAGGATTTCATTTGCCACGGCTAAAACTCGTTTTCCGCCTGTGAATACTGAGAAATCGCAATCCTTGTAGATTTTCTCACGTTTTTTCATTAATTTGGAAATGGTATCGAGAACAACATCGTCCTTATCAATGCCATCAGCTGATTTTCCTGTCATTATGAAAAGGGTTTTTCTTTGGCCCCTGTGCAGTCGCGGGAGAAGATCGACCGGTTCCGCCAGAAGAGTTATTAAAATACCAAGCGATCTTACTCTTGCTCTTACAGATTTATTCTTCAAAGCTCCCCCGCCAAGTGAAATAATCGCCGGTTCAATTTTGGAAATTATCTCATCCAACATATCCGATTCATAACATCTAAAAGACTTCTCTCCTTCGTCAATAAAAATATCGGATATGGATCGCTGGTACTTATCCTCGATTTCCCAATCAAGGTCATAAAAGGGAATTCTTAGTTTTCCGTGAAGAATCAATCCGATTACTGTTTTGCCGGTACCCATAAAACCTGTCAGAAAGATTTTACGGTTGCCAAGGAGAGATGTTATGAGTTTTGGTTTGGTCATGATTAGAGATTTTTTTTTCCTAGGTTCGCGGACAGATTGTTCGCTTGATAACCAATGCTCGTTCATTTGCGGACAGGCTGTCCGCGATCCCAGGACGCTTTCAATATTTTTCAATATACATTCAATCACATAAATCCGTAATGAGCAAAAGGAGGCGATTCTATTATTAGTAAGCGAAATATCCTTTTTGGGAGGTTTGACATGGCTGAAGCAGTCAAGCGAATCGGCATAAACGGGCTTGGACGAATCGGACGGATGGTGCTCCGTCGATATCTGCAAAGACTCGATGAAGGTGAAAATGGAAGCGTTGAGATTGTCGCGGCGAATGATCTCGCGCCAATCGATGCTCTTGGGTATCTTCTGAAATATGACTCGGTGCACGGGCATCTGCAAGGCACGATAAGCCATTCGAGCGAGTCTCTTTATGTTAACGGACGCAATATAAGATTTTTCTCAATAAAAGACCCAACCGCAATACCGTGGAAAGATATGGGCGTTGATGTTGTCCTCGAATGTACAGGAAAATTCAAGAACCATGCGGAGCTGGAGAAACATATCCAGGCTGGGGCTCCGAAGGTGATAATCAGCGCGCCATGCAAGGATGCGGATATCACGATTGTCATGGGTGTAAATAATGAGAAATATGATCCATCAAAGCATCACATAATTTCGAACGCATCATGCACGACCAATTCACTCGCTCCGGTCGCAAAAGTGCTTAATGATAAATTCGGGATCGAATATCTGTTCGCGACCACGGTTCACGCATACACATCAAGTCAGGTTCTTGTGGATGTGCCATCAGCGAAGAAGAGTCGCGGACGAGCCGCAGCGATTTCGATTATCCCGAGCTCCACCGGTGCTGCTGAAGCCACAGCTTTGGTGATTCCGGAGCTTGAGGGTCGAATGGAGGCTGTTGCATTGAGGGTGCCGGTTCCCGATGGCGCGATTACCGAGATTATTGCTAATGTATCGAAACCCGTGACTCCAAACGATTTAAACCAATCTATAAAAGATGCGAGCATGACCAATAAGCTCGATGGTGTCCTCGGATGGACTGAGGAGGAGCTTGTTTCGATTGATATAATCGGCGATTCAAGGTCATCGATCGTAAACACACGCGCAACCAAAGTACTCGGACGGAACATGATATACATGCAGACATGGTACGACAACGAATGGGGCTACTCATGCAGATTGCTTGAATTAGCTGAGATGGTAGCTGAGAAGATTGGGGAAAAAGAGAAGATTCTGGTTTCACTGGCATAGAATATTTCCACCAACTGTTTTACGATTTCCGCAATGCATTGTATGATATTCATGCAATGCCTTTATTAATGCGCATTAAAAAAGGGCTCTTTCCCCTTTTTCCTATATTGAAATTGATATTGAAGATAGGAAGCCTGACTGCAATCTACCGTGGGAAATCATTATCTCTTACCAACAAATACTTATCATGGTGTCCATTCAGGTTATTATCCCTAATTTGGTTTGATAATAGCTTTATTCCCCTATATCTCGTGAACTAAACATTAACGCTTGTTTGGATCGTGTTGCTTCTTCATTCCCAAGCCATACAACCTCAACTCTATTCCTCTCCTTAATCAGCTTTCGATCAGGTATGAATGCAATAAGCGTGTCATACTTTTCAGGTAAAACCCAGGTGTTTATCAGGTTTTCACCATTGAGTATGATAACAGGGGAACTTGCACGCGGGAGAGGATCAATAGGTTCAACAACCTGAACCTTAATCATTAAAGGGTCCCTAGCGGTTTTCATGAAATTTGCTCCAGCAAGCTTTGCCATCTCCCTATCTGGTTTTGACACGGAAACCGACACAAGCTCAACCGGTTTGAGCAGTTGTGTGCGATCCACGGGAGAGGGTCTATCTTTCATCATGGCTTTTGGCGGTCGAGGTGCATCAGGTGCATAGTTTTCCTCCTGGCTGGGTGCCTCAGTGCAAGATGCAAACCCGATCAGCAGGATAGCAAAGAGCAGAACCGTAAGGGAAAGATATTTAACGTGAGAATTCAAGATCGTCCACATATATTTCTCCTTGTGTTGGAGTATAGAATTTTATTCTAGCTGTATCAACATCATCCAATGTGACCCCCGATTTATTCATTATAAATGAGTGGAGAGGAATACGAACTGTAGTCATTACGTAATGATCAGAATATCCTCTATCATATGGTGTGGGAATTTGGTCAAAACTTGAAGCGTAGCATGCTTTATTCTTTCCACCACCCACCAATTCAACCATAAAGTCCTGATCACCGCCAGTTGGATTCAGCGAGGAGCCAGTTTGAGCAACTCGGAAGGATAAAACCTCAAATGATGATGCATCACGCTGAGCTATAGGAATTGTGTAAGTTAAGCTGTTGGGATACCCAGCCGTCCAAGTGACCATCATAGCTTGTGTGTCATGAACAGATGGTCCGGCAACCGAGCTTTTTGTAACATTGGTCGTAACCGCAGGAGTAATTGCAGTTCCATCTTCGAGCTTTGAGTGGTTCTTTTCATGCCTGAAGTTATAGATTTTAAAGCCTGCAGTGGATGGAAAGACAAGTCTACCACGAAGCATATCCTCATATACGATCTCATTGTTTAAATGTATTCTTGCGAATGCCGCAAGGTATGCCTCTCCTAAACGTTGTTGGTCCGCTTTATCAATATAATCATCTCGTGTAGGCCAGGAATCATCCCCATCATCAGCCCATACAGTGTTAAAAAAGTTATGATTGGCACCGTAAACATCAATACCACTCTTGATAGTCGAGTCAACCGGGGTTAAACCACTCCCTGCATTGTCGTATATTCGAACACCATAAAGGCTGGAAACATCCCCATCCGCAGCTGGGATGATGACAAAATAGGGCACATCAGGAAGAACATTCATGCTCACATCCATGGGAGCGATGGATGATACAGAGCCAATATTGAAAGCGGTATTGAGCAGATAGGCTCTAACGGATGCTTCTCCGCCTCGCGAGTGACCACAGACAGATATCTTATTCATATCAACATGATTATTGAACGTACCCGAGAAAAAATCCGGGTATGATGTATAAGTGCTTGGATTATTCATATGTGACCATAGCTCGATATGTTTAAGGATAAGGGTACCTCGCTCATCGGGCCATTGAGGTACAATGGTATTGGGACCTGTCAGATCGTAAGCATCGATGGAAACAGCAATGATTCCATTACTGGCAAGGATTTCAAGTAGATTCATATACCCTTTATGATTAGGTGTTCTGTCAGGGCAATTTGAATGGCTTTGGCTATATACGGGATCTTCACAGATTTTATGGTTCCCATGCTGGATAAGAAAGATTGGATGTTGACCTGCTTCTACTGGCGTATTGATTCCTGCTGATGTCGCCGGGTATCGTACAACTGCACGCAAATCAACGTTATTCGCTCCCAGAAGCGTGGGAAAGTAATCATCCTGACTGTACTCGGCTTGACCGACTGGATGAGTACCCATTTCGTATGGATCTTTAGCAACAACAAAACCGATTTGATCCGCACCATCAAGGAAATCAGTACTATCATTGTATTCAGGATTAGCAGTTTGGTATTGACTGCTTGTTTCTGCCGGTACATCTCCAAAATCAACAACAACATCGTAGTCGCCAAGTGCAAGAGGTGATGTCCAGATTTTTATGTCGGTGGTGTTTATACAGCTGGATTTAACCGGCATGATCTCTATGCCACCTGAAACATCCTGAAGATCAATTGAGCCACCTTGAGTGGGATCCCATCCGAGCACATCGCGATGTTCAACTACATAATACGCAGCATATTTTCCCCCTGGATGATTGTCAGGTACATAGGTTGGATCGACTGCACCCCAAACATCGTCATCTGTTTCCGCGAAAGAATCTGCAAATTGAAAATATGGAGAATTTGATATCGGTCTACCAGCCAGGTCCATTGTAGGTCCACCTACGGGATAACGCAAATAAAGTATAAATCCGGAGTCAGCTGCATAGGATATAATATCGAATTCTCGTATATATCCTAAGAAAATAGGGAGGTCTCCAAGTGGTTTTTTAACTATTTTGTAAAATCCCATCTCTTGCAGCTGGCGGTCAGGTCTATCAAGCGTACGTTGAACTACAATATCGTAAACACCACGTCGTTGAAGCTCGCGATCCCAAACTCGAATCGTGAACCTGCCCGTATTATCAACCTCCACTCGATCAGCAGCACCAGCTCCTCCGACACCGGTAATGTCATTAATCGAATCACCTCTATACCATACCCTCTGGTTGGGAACTACCGAAATCTTGACGATCTCACCTGGTGTGAAGTTACGACCGCTAACATACATATCCTTTTCATTGGTCAATGCACTATTCAACAAGCATCCTTTTGAGTCCGACGGATAAGCCATTGGACTCTTTCTTGTGAGGAAAGGAACTTTTGTATGAAGGACCGCATCATCGACTTTCAAATCCATGGGACGCATTTTACGGGTTTGGTCATTCATAACGGGGTGGACTGAAATGGTTAGTTTCTCTCCACTAAGTTCTTGCTCCGCTTCATCGAAAGAACGATACATAAATCGTGGTAGTCTAACATTGTCTTTTAAACGTTGAGAACAGCCAATAACACCGGTATTGTACCATAGGAGAAATGTGGAGATTTCGCCATTTCGATTTGTGCTTGCACGAGCGAAACTCACTGTCTCTTTAACCGATGGGATTCTATCGGTGCCGATTCCTAATCGAAATTCGTATGTCAGATTTGGTTTCAAACCTCGGGCATTAACATGTAGTGATGATCCAACTTCTAATGCTTGGATAACACGACCACCGGCATCAACGATTTCGATTTTTTGTTTGGATACATCGTTGGTCTTGCAGCTGCAAATTGCTGCCAGCAGAAGAATTACATAAGCCATGCGAAAATACCCATTCATAATCTACCTCCTTAGCCTATCCTTTTTCTTTGATGTCTTTAATTTATCTTATTTATATTTTTTTTTTAATTAATTTGCGGTTATGTTTTGCATTCCAATTAAAGCATATTATAGAGGCTAAAATACTTTTGTGTCAAGAGCTTGATTTATAAGGTTACAATTTTCTTTAAACCGGAATGAGACATGGAAGGCGTTTGGAAAGGGGGACATAGTCGAATGCAACTATCTTGGAAAAAAAGGGCAAAGCCTTTTTTTTATCCCATTATCCATGCGACTTTCGTGGACGACCTCTCTGTCGGTCAGCTATTTCACGTCCCGTCCTCGACAACATATACCTCTGGAATTCATCATCGCCATATGGGATCCCTCGATTCGTGCAATCCCTAATCCTCTTAATGATTTTTTCATCTGGAGTCTCGTGTAATATATCAATCCAGCTATCTAATAGTCTATCAAATCTCAGATTCTTTTTCACGACATCATCCTTCAGCCATCCCTGTCTCCTTTTTAACTGATATGCTTGATTTTCCCCCATATTAGGGCGAAAATTGAATTAGATATGATTAATCCGCCAAAGTCATGATTGACTCGGATGGTGGTAGTTTTGTATTTCCTGAATCAAACTGACTTTGCGATTGTCATATAATGGCATTGATATCTCAAGGACTTATGTCCCAGGTGGAGGGTCGTTATCAAGAAAAAGAGACAGTACACAGATACGATTGATTTCAACAACGAGAACGAGGTTATCTCGGTTCTTGGCATCGGAGACCAGAATCTCAGGATCATCGAGGACATGACCGATGTCAAGATAATCCCGCGCGGCACGCAGTTGAAAATAGTCGGCACCAAAGAGGAGACGCAGATGATATGCGAACTTCTTGAAAAAATGAGGAAGCTCGCTGAGCGTGGATTGCCGGTGGAGCCTGATGAGGTCGCGTATCTTATTAACACGGCGCGCAGCAGGGATGGTAAAAAAGCCAGGCGCAAGACCGACGATGAATACGGGGAGATACCCGTAGAATACGAGGAAGAGCAGGAGGAAGAAGAAATCCCCGAGAAGCCGCAGCCGGATTATGTAATCGCGGCAAAATTACGAATATTCCCACGGTCTGATGGACAGAGGAAATATATACATTCGATGCGCGAAAATGCGATTACCTTCTGCATCGGACCGGCGGGAACCGGCAAGACATATCTCGCGGTTGCGATTGCGGTTAGCCATCTTTCGGAAAAAAAAGTACAGAGGATAATATTGACTCGTCCGGCAGTTGAAGCCGGTGAGAGTCTCGGATATCTACCCGGCGACCTATACGAGAAAGTGGAACCATATTTCCGTCCCCTATATGATGCGCTTTTCGAGATGCTCGGAGTGGAAAGATGCCGTAAATTAATCGAGCATGAGGTAATAGAAATAGCGCCGCTTGCGTATATGCGCGGACGAACATTGAACCGAAGCTATATCATCCTCGATGAAGCTCAGAACACGACAATAAAACAGATGAAGATGTTTCTAACGCGCATGGGACCATCGAGCAAGATGGTAGTGACCGGAGACCCGACGCAGGTCGACCTTCCGGGCGATCAACCATCGGGGCTGATGTTCACATGGAATCTTCTTCATTCCATCGATGGAATCGGATTCAACGAGCTTGATGAGACAGATATTGTAAGGCACACTCTGGTACATAAGATAGTAGCGGCATATGAGGAATCGGACAAGAGGGATCGCGAAAAAAGAAACAAATCATCAAACGAAGAAAACGAAAAATAACAGGAATATAAATAGTGAATATCAGCGATATCAAATGGATTAACAGCATAAGGGATTATCGTCCGAACCAACAGGCACGATTTTTCATCGCCGGTTTCCTTTGTTATCTTGCGATCGTACTTATCATAGTCTTCCTTGTTTTCCCGAAGCAGGAATTGCGAGTGCATGTTGGTGAGGTTAGTCAAAAAGATTATACGGCTCCGTACGATATCGAATTCGTAAATAGCGAAAGGACTGAGGAAGCTCGGAAACTGTTTGATGAAAGAATCCAGCCGATTCGAAAAGTATCGGAAAAGTTGAATGAGGAATATTTTACGCAGCTTGATGAATTCAGGGTATTCATCAATTCGCTTCAAAATGGAGCCGATGAGCAACTTAACAAATCTTTCTCCACGCTTTTGAAGAAGAGTTTCTGGCCGAAGCTCGAAGCATCAGGATTTACAATAAACGACCTGAAAGCACTCCTTTTGCTTCCACCGCCTGCGAGGATTGAGTATTTCAAACAGCTTGGTCAGGTACAAACAACGGTACTCAGAGGAGCCATCGCGGAAGACCGACTCGAAATGCACAGGAACCAGGTTCGGAATCTGATACGGTCAAAGGAAAAGCAGGGACCATCCCCGGAAATCAGTGAAAAAATAGTTTTCTCTTTCATAGGACCAAATTCTGAAACTGACAATGAATCTACGCAAAAGCTGATAGATGCGCAAAAAAGCCATTTCAAGGAGATAACTGAAAAGGTATCCAAGAATGAGATTTTCCTTCGAAAAGGAGAGGTGATTAATCAACGGCATATAGATATTCTAAAGACACAATTCGGGATTGAATCCCTAAAGGAAGTTCGAACGAGGATAAAAAAGCTTTTCACGATGTGCCTTCTCTCACTCGCCGGATTTCTAATATTCTGGTATTTCATGGGGAAACTGACATCCAATCCTTTAAAAGACTCAAGACTGTATTATCTATTTCTCGTTCAGACTCTAATCACAATAGTTCTCGGGATACTAATCACTCGATTATTCCCCGGTGAAGGGCTTCAATACCTGCTTCTAATCGCGTTATTAACAAACGCGTGGGTGGTGACTTATTTCATCTCTGTTGAGACGAGCCTTTTAAGCACATTATTCCAGGGAGCATTTCTTGCTCTCGCTTTCAATCTCGATCGTTCGTTTCTTTTAAGCAGTATGATAACCGGAGCGATATCGAGTTTTTTGATTAAGCGAGATTGCCGTCATATTGATATCCTCCGGGGAACAATTTTGATAATTCTTGTCGGCTCGATAACCATTATCGCTGTCAATCTCCTGTTGAATGAACCGTTGAAGATGATCCCCCAGTTTCTCCTTTATAATCTGACTGCGAGTATAGTTGCGTTAGTTGTAATGCTCGGACTCACGATGGTTTATGTTCCGATGTTTAATATCATAACGAGGTATCATCTGATCGACCTTTCCGATATCAACCACCCGCTGATTCGGCAGTTGAGAAGAAACGCACCGGGAAGCTATCATCACTCGCTGATAGTAGGAGATCTCGCGGAAATAGCGGCAGAATCGATCGGTGTGAACGGCCTTCTCGCGAGAGTCGCGACACTTTACCATGACATAGGTAAAGCGAAGATGCCGCATTTTTTCATAGAGAACCAGGCAGGGAAAGAAAATCCACATGACAGATACCCCCCTTCATTGTCGAGGCTTGTTATGTTAAGTCATGTTAAAGACGGGATTCATATCGCGAAGAAGGCACGATTACCAAATGAAATTATCGATGCCATCCAGCAACATCATGGTACGACACTCATGACGTATTTTTTTAATAAAGCCCTCGCTCAAAGCGATGGCAATGCAATTGACGAGTTCGATTATCGTTACGAGGGTCCGAAGCCTCAATATCCAGAGATGGTTATAATCGCGCTTGCCGATACCGCCGAGAGCGTTGTAAGATCGCTTGATGAACCTACTCCGCATCGCATAGAATCGACAATCAACTCAATTTTCCGTCAAAGACTCCTCGACGGGCAATACGATGAGTGCGGCTTATCAATTTCCCAACTTGAAAAAATAAAAGAGACAATAATAGAAACCCTGTCGGGCATTTATCATTCGCGGATTGAATACCCGGATGTGCAGGAATTGAAGAGCCGTCTTGAAAAACATATACATACAAAGGAAAAAGAGGAAGGTCCAATCGATAAAGCAGATGAAAAAAGCGGAAATCAAATAGAACAGGATCAAACAGGAGAACCGAAAGGACAGGTCAGGGATGGGTGATATATATATACGAAGAGAGCTGCCCTACCCTGTCGGTTTAAATACCGGTTTTGTTACCGGCTGCGCCCGTCATGTAGTAGATTCAATAACAGCGAAAAAACGCTCCGATGAGCTGAATGAACTTGGATTCCTCTTATGGGAATTAAGCGTATCGCTGATAAGCGATAAGGAGATTCGCAACATAAATTACCGATTCCGCAGCATCGATGAAACAACTGATGTCCTGAGTTTTCCGCAGCACGAGCCGGATGAAATCGAGGAGATTATCAGCACTCCGGTTCCCATAAACAAATTAATCCTTGGCGATATCGCGATTTCACTTGAATGGGTGGGTCGTGAGGGAAGGAACGATCCTGAATTAACGAGGAAAATTTTAGCGCGATTGATAATACACGGTATACTCCACCTTTTCGGATATGACCATGAAATAACAAAGGAGAGGGCCGTCATGGAATCGGAGGAGGAGCGAATTATAGTCGAATTGGAGGATTTCATTTCAGGAGTTGTGAGATCGATTTAATCCCCATTACGAACAAGCCTTACTATTGTTTACATCTTCCTAGATTCTTCTTGGCAACAGGTTCTCATGTTGGGGCTACAAATTAGCTATTCAACTGTACAAAAATCTATTAAATCATGTTGTAAATAACTATTCCCAATAGCCATTTGGTAGTAATTTCAACAAGTATGCATCGCTAAGATAAGAAGAAGAATGAAAATCCTCACCCGGACCAGGATCAAAATCAACTGTCTTTCTGAAATCTCCAACTATATACACTATTCCGGAACCATCTGATATTACTCCTCCGTCCCATGCATTATCATTGTCTTCTGAACCCCAGGTCCTAGCCCAGAAATAATTCCCGTTTTGATCAAACTTACTTAAAAAAACATCATAATTCCCATGTGATTCAACTTCATCAAGACCCGGACCGGGATCAAAATCAGCGATTCCCTGGAAAGATCCTGCAATATATATGTTTCCTGCAACATCGGCATATAAACTTTGACATAATTCCTGATTTTCTCCTCCCCATGATCGCACCCAGTAGAAATTCCCATCCGTATCAAAGCAGCTCAAGTATGCATCGCATTCACCATTAGATGTAATTTCATAAACACTTGGGCTCGGGTCAAAATCAACAGTTCCAGAAAAAGCGCCAGCAACAAAAATATTACCCGATTCATTTAATGAAACCGATGAGTTACTAGCTGTTCCCCAGGTTCGTGTCCATTCATAATTACCATCACAATCAAATTTCCCAAGAAATGCATCAGTTTCTGAACCATGTGCATAATGAATATCTTCACCCGGACCCGGATCAAAATCGACTTCACCAATAAAACTTCCAACCCAAAATACATTTTCTGAATTATCAACCAGAACATCTTCACTAAATACCCTGTTGTCATTGTAAATACCAAACGCCCATGCCCATACAAGATTAAGATTTGTGTCATATCTGCATATATAAGCGCTTCCTGTATGTTTATCCTCCCCTGGACCAGGGTCAAAATCGACAGTCCCATGGATTAAACCAGTTGTATAAACTCCCGAATCACTCGCAGAAATCGCATACCCCTCGTCCTGGCTATCACCACCAAATGTGATTACGCCAACGTAATTTCCATTGATGTCAAACTTGCTTATAAAAATGTCGGCATCGTGGGAAATTCCAGCAGCAGTGCGAATATCGAAACCAGGACCTGGATCGAAGTCAACAGTCTCCCTGAAGCCACCTGTTACGAAGAGGTTACTTGAATTATCAATGGTTATATCCACGAAGAATGGTAGATCGCCATTTGTATCCCATGTGTGTGCCCAGATTAAATCACCATATCTGTCAAATTTACTTATGTAATCGCCATAATTAGGTGAATAATGCCAATCCTCACCGTTTCCAGGATCCAAATCAACAGCACCGTAAAATGCCCCAACTACATAAATATTTCCAAAACTATCAAAAGCTATGTTCACAGCTGAATCCTGTTTTTCTCCTCCCCATGTGCGCGCCCAACCAACCGGTGGGGGTGGGCAGTTCACTGTCACTTCACAGGTAGCAAATATAGTTACGTTTGGTGGATTGCAGCTGTCTATGGCACGGAATGCAACATTGTAAGTTACAGGCTCCTCGGTTCCTCCACAATTTGGATTATAGAACGGTCCCAGGTTTTCGAATAATCCATTACCATTAAAGGCATATCTTTCGAATATATACCCATCATAATCGATGTCAACATCATAAAAATATACGGGATCTCCGCCAGCTGCGCTTGAGGCAGAGACAACAAAATCGACTGTTTGACCATCGAAAATTCCTATAACCGGACAGGTTGGTGTAATTATCACCCCAGTGATAGGACCGCAGCAGTAGGCAACGGTTAGTTCACATGTTTTGAATATCGTCTTATTTGGTGGGTTACAACTGTCGGTCGCTCTGAATGCGACAGTATAAGTAACAGGATCATTCGATCCACCACAGTTGGGGTTATCAAATGGCCCGGCATCTTCGAATACACCATTTGTATTAAAAGAGTCGACATCGAAAGTGATTCCATCATAATCCCAATCTGCCTCATATAAAACAATCGGTTCACCACCATAAGCACTCGATGCCAATACTATAAAGTCAATAGTTTGACCATTGTATACATCTTCAATCGGACACAAAGGAGCAATTACTTCACCGGTAATAGGACCGCAGATGTAATCAACAACAGAAGCTTTGAATGTCTGGTAGGTAGCAAATTCCGGAATATTTCGCCATGCAAGTTCTTTCCCGCCGATTGAGTGAGCGAGAGTATCAGTCTCACCACCAAAAATTACAATCCCAGGCTCTCTTGAATCGTTAACCTTTACAAGTCCAATATAATCACCAACCGGAAGCTCGTTTTCATTTGTGAAGGTGGCTTTATATCTGATCGGGTCGTTCCATCCATTAGTTTCGTTGTCGTTTGTTTCAGCTACGATAATGTTATTTGTCATGCTTGGAACTTCAACTGTGACAGAGCTGATATCACTGGAGGCACTGATATAGTTCGTGTGATCAGGATCAGGGAAATTTTCTGCAACGGTGGATCCGTGGTTCCAGTCGAATATATCAATGATAACTGTAGTAGGGTAGTCCTGATACCAGGGCATAGCCTCGACTTCAACTTTCCATGCGGTTTTTCGATTAAACTCTGGCACATAATATACAGGATTAAGCCGCTGGTACATCTTCGCGCTGGCGCCATAACTCATTGTCAGATAAAGGTCAAAATTTAATCCGGGTTTGGAAATTAGAACATCAAAATATTGCCACGTTGTCCCCATCTCAAATCGATTGTTTTCCTGTGATTTATAACAAATCGTGTATGGTAAAGCTGCATCCTCATCTATCAGGTTTTTTAGCTCTTTGCTGTAGCCCGATGCATTTAAAATGATACCTGAGTAAATATCAGTTTCGGTCAATTCATATTTTGCTGGCACCAGGTTCTCCGGCTTGAAAAACAGGGCAACGTCAAAAATATCAAGATCAAGCCTGTTTGTGGGTGATGGATCCTCGTTGGTATTGCCTTTTGGAAAAGGATGCTTCAGAGCAAATTCAACTATGATATTATTATCAGGGTTCAACCCAACACTATTAATTCTTAGGCAGTCCCGACACGGTGATATTGCAAAGAAAGCCTCACCGCTGACTATGTATGACTCCCCAATACTTAATTTACGCATTGTAGATAAATTGACAGCTAAACTGTCATCGGATATTGAGAGATCGAAAGTCCCCAATACTCCCAGAGCACCATTGATTTCCGCCATTTCCACGGAAGGATTATCAAAGATATTATTGGCAATCGGCTCTGATTTATCTCTCAAACATCCGCCAATTACAAGTAAAAATATAAACAAGATTCCTATGACTTTAAGTGTTTTCATCTCTTGCCTCCTTGTCATAAATTCATTTATTAAGTATAACACATGACCGTTGCGTAAAAAGGGACAGCGCCTGTTATCGGAGAATACATCTTTTCTCTGAATTTTGAAACCAGTCTAAATATAATAAATATGGTAAAATCGCGCAGTGAGGCGGATACTTCAGGACATAAGCGCATTCATTTTATACCTGACATTGACTGTAATTGTGTTTTCCGGTGTTGTCACAGGACGCGGTGTTTTTTTCGCGGGTGATATCTCACAACATTACATCCCCTGGGAAACATTCATTGACAATGAGATCGAGGCTGGACATTTTCCGCAGTGGGACCCCAGTTTCTTCGGAGGGCATCCGATTCACGCAGAAGGTCAGAGTGGGATTTTATATCCTGTTACTCGTTTTGTTTATTCAATTTTTGATGGCGCACTGGCTTTCTCAATCGATATGCTCCTGCATCTTGCACTCGGTGGGTTCTTTCTATACCTGCTAACACGAAACTTAAAACTTGGATTTTATCCAGCTTTATACGCTGGAGCTGTTTTTACACTCGCGGGTTATCCGGTATCGCTCATAGTAAACGCACCAATCCTGCGTTCGGTAACATGGATACCTTTAATAACGATGTTAGTCTGGAACATCTGGCATGGTTCAGGAGTAAAAGGCGGAACATGGCTCGCTATAGTGATTGCGATTCAGATTTTCTCAGGAAGCATACAGGTCGTTGCGATGACTCTCATATTAATTCTTTTCATGTCGGTCATTCTTTTCATCTCGTGTATGATTGAAAAGAAAACATCTCTTATGCCTGTTTTCATTATTATCGTGATAGCATTGCCACTTGCATTCATCATATCCGGCATTCAAATACTTCCAACAAACGAGCTTTATCAACAATCGTTTATACATCTCGATTTGAAAGAAGATGTCACGTATTCATTCTCGACATATCATCTGTTGGATATGCTGATACCACCATACTGGGCACAAAACCCAAATGTGTTGATGAGAGATGCGATTCCGTTTCAGATGACGCTCTTTCTTTATCTCGGGATAGTTCCATTCATCATGGTTTTGACAGGATTTTTCGTATCGAGGTCGCCATGGGTATGGAGGTTAATCGCAATTATTGGTCTTCTGATGGGTCTCGGGGAACATACATTTTTCTACCCCTTGATGGCGAAAATCCTGCCACCGCTTGGGAATTTTCGCGCACCGGATCGTTTTCTCGCTTTTTATGCGCTTGGGGCATCGATACTCGCCGGATATGGTTTCCGAAACTTTGTCGGACGAGAACTACCGCCCGATCCAAGAATCAAGCGAAAATGGTATGCGTTCTGGGGGATATTCGCTCTATTGATGTTTATTTTCGCTCTTGCAGTGGATTACATAATTCCTGGAACGCTCGAAAGTCTTTACACGGGAATTCGAGAAACTCTTGTTGGATGGAGCGAAAGCGAAAATACGATTCAGAACATCGGGATTATACTAAGATCAGCTTCCCTTGAAATTCTGTTCGCAATAGTCCTGGTAGCCGGAATTGTCGTATTCGCGATACATTACCGGAAGAGCAACCAGCGAACTCTCATAATCGGGATTCTTGTTTTCTTTTTAAGCATTACGGAAAGCGTGGTTTATCTGAAGATTAATCCTGGTACGAAATTGATTACAACATCATTTTATAAATCCATGCCGGCATCAGTCGAAGCGATTTTTCAATCGGAAAGAGTTGACAAAGAAACCGAAAACGATAGTGGAAATTCTAATGCATATCAAAACAATCGTGAAAACAGGAGTTCAGAAGAATCGGAGGCTCAGAAGAATAAAAAACTATTCAGAATCGCAGCGGTTGGTTACACCGATTATAGTAAAACCATATTCGGTGAAACTCCTCTCCTTCTCTGGTACCACGGTGGAGGACGTATTGAGGATTTTATAAGGTTCAGAGAGATACTGAATCCAAATTTTGGAAATATCTATGGGCTGGATTATATAAGCGGCATTTCATCGTTGTATACATCAAGTTGGAATCAATATATTGATATGCTTGAGTTCCAGGAAGGGATATTCAAGAGCTATCCCGAGTATTTCGGTCCGAGAGTGCATTTGTGGGATTTATCAGGTGTCAAATATATAATGTCAAACCAGGAGATAAGAGAGGGAAGGCTTGAAAAGATTCATAGCGGCGAGGTTTTTGTTTATAAGAACCGTCGAGCGCTCCCAAGAGCTTTTGTAATTCATCCTGAAAAAGTGCTACCGGAGGATCAAACAGTTAGAGACTCCATGATGAAAGGCGAACTCGATCTTTCGAAATATCTTGTGCTTGATTCGGTGGGTGAGGATTTTGAGAAGTACGAATCTTATCCGGATATGATGCGCTATTCTCCCGCCACGGTTGATGAATACAAACCAACTCGAATAAAGATAAGCGGGGTAAGTATCGCCGATGGTTATCTTATTTTGACTGATGCTTTCTACCCTGGCTGGGGATGTCAACTGAATGGCAAGAAGATACCAATCGCAAAAGCATATTGTTATTTTCGGGCTGTACCGATAAAAGCGGGTAAATACGAAGCGGTGTTCACGTTCAAATCATCCTCATTCCGCCTGGGAGAGATTCTCTCGATATTCGGGATAGTAATATGGATTTTCCTTCTCGTTATTTCACAAGCAGGGGGTTCAAGGGCTGAGGGACTTGTTGATAAAGGGTAGCATTAAAAGAGAAAAATGGGGACAGTCCCGGACAGCGGAGTCAAGTCGATTGTTACTTATTTACACATTCGACACAAAAAATAATTGATTATCTATCTACATGGACAGTCCCCATTTTTGCATTGCACAAGGGCTGAGGGGCTTGTTGAGAAAGAGTAGCATAAGAAGGCATTTAAAATCATGTTATTACATAATATAAATCGGACATCGAACCTTCAATAGTTAAGAAACATCTGTATGTTATAATCTAATTATAATAGTAGGAGCGTTTTTGCGTGGTTAAACCACGCATTGTAACGATCGGGAGATAGTCGGGGGAGATAAAGCATATGATAATAAAAAGGTTCTGGTATATCGTAATAGCGATAATAGCGCTTGGGATTGAGTCATGCGGAGGTTCCTCTCCGGATGTGCCGCCTGGTGATGGTGACAGTTCCCCTTATTCAGTGAGAGCGGTCAATTCCATGGTCAAAGTTACTCCGATCATGGATATGGATGAATTTCCAACGTATATCAAGATTGAAGGGGCTCGTGGCGAACATGAAGCTTTTCAGGTCATGCCTTTGATCAATGATCCTGAAAGAACAATCCATGATTTAAGAATTGAGATTCATGACCTGATTAATGGTGAGCAAATAATCTCGAAAGAGAATATAACATTATTCTATGAGTACTATGTCAAGGTAACGGAACCAAGCGATAAAGGCGGAAGGGTCGGTTATTGGCCTGATGCCCTGATACCTTTAAAAAATCCATTTGATGTTTCCGCGAGTTTCCCATCACCTGTATGGGTTGATGTGAACATCCCCGTTGACGCATCGCCAGGTCTCTACAAGGGAAAGATTGGTTTTAAAACATCGGATGCAGGCGACTACCTGTTCGAATATGCTCTCGAAGTCTGGGACATAACATTCCCCAAAAAGAAATATATAAAAGCCAATTTCGGTCTTGACCAGGAGGATATAAAAAGGGTTCATGGACTGAATGAAGATATAGCATCGCCCGCAGGACGTGAAATATCACGTAAATATGCGCGATATCTTGCAGATAGAGATATATCTACAAACTGTCTTCCTATAATCCAGCCCGTTGTTGCGCTGAAACCGGACAGACGAGGTTTCCTGTTTGATTTCACCGAAATGGAAAAGGATATCAAGACCTTCCTCGATGAATACGATCTCGCATCATTCATATTCCCATTGAACCGATTCGACCTGTATCCAACAGGATGTATCGGACAGGGAGAAGCCATTTTCACAAGCGATTTTAACGCGAGATTCATAGATTATGTTGAGCAGGCATCGCAATACCTTGCTGACCGAGGTTATCTCGATAGATGCTTCGCCCAGTTCATAGATGAACCGTACAGTTTTGAGCAATATGAATTCATACGCGACATAGATGATGTTTTCAAACAGGCAAGGATCAGACCTTTTCATATGGTCCCCGAGCAACCGAAACCTGATAATCCTGAATTCGGATCATTGCTCGATTATGTTGATGTTTTCGTCATGGCGGTTACGGTGCTCAGACGAGAAACGGAGGCACAGGTTAGAGAGGGTGCGGAAAATAAAGAGGAATGGATATACACGAACGCTGCTGTCTGGCCATATCCAAGCATTGCCATCGATAAGCAAGGCATTGAAACAAGACTTTTTGTATGGTTCGCGTACCAGCATGATTTTCAGGGAATTTTCTACAGTTCCGTGAGCGACTGGTCGACAGTAAATCCGTGGGAGAATCCACTCACCTTCGGTCACGGGATGGGGAATGGATGTAATTGCCTTCTTTATCCCGGGATATATTGTGATGAGTACACTCATCAGGGTAATGTCGATGGTCCCGTGGGTTCGATTAGGCTCGAGCTAACCCGAGATGGGATAGAGGATGCACAACTCCTCTATATGCTCGGTCAGGGTGCACCGGTTGAAGAGGCAAATGTATTAATGACAGACTGGCATAATTATTCATCCGATCCGGAAGAGCTTTTAAGAATCAGAAGCGAGATAGCTCACCTTATCATGAATAACAAGTGATTTCGATTTTCACAAAGATTTAATCGGGTTTTGAAAGTGGTAATCCAACAATCGGGAAGCATCTAACAGAGAGAGAACGATGAGATATATAAACTGCAAAATTCTTTTGATATTGATATTTTCAATTTTAATCGGATGTTCATCGGGTTCGAATAATCCTACCACTCCGGATAATGACATCGGAGCACATGTTTTACTTGGTGTATGGAACATCAGTTTCGACCTGGATAAAATGGAAGCAACTGTCGAGAAGAATAAGGCATTACTCCCGGAAAGGTGGATAAGCATATGGTTATCGGACCCATCAGTGACAATAAATTCGTATAACTCTGAGAACCGTATAATTGACATCGACATTGAAATATCAAATTCTTCCTCAATGGAAGCTTACGATCCGCGAATAATAGTATATGCCGACAAAGAGGGGCGCATGCTTCTGAATCCGGATCAATGGACGCGGGCGTTTGCATATGCCAGTGGTTGGCTTGTAAATCCGTTCAAAGCATTGGCGATCGATGATCCCGACCGCAGATTCGCCTCAAAAACAGAACAGAATACCAACATGAAGATCTACCTTCCTGAAGGCATCACGGACATTAATATCGCTTTTGATGCCTCCTATCCATTGCATTGCCCGGAACCATATAAGTTTGAAAATTTCCGTCATTCTGCAATAAATCCTCAATTCAAATCGAGCTGCTTCATCGAGGTTGAGGTTCTGGATTGGCAGGATAATGTAAGTTCCGTATATCTACGCTGTCCGGAAATCACAAGCTACCCATATTCGACATTCCAGAAAGTAATAGGTAATACATGGGGAATGTATCTAATCAACAAAAATAGTGTCCCGCCTGGTAACTACAATGGAATATTAATCGGACTTTCATCGGACACAAACACCGCAATCCTTGCTGATCGCGTAACCATCAAAGTTGCAGCAGATACAGTTCCACCACAATGGGTAACAACAGTTGGAATAACAAACGTTGCTGCGGGTGATGGTGAAGCGACCGTTTACTGGAATATGGCTGTTGATCCGCCAAATCCTCCCCCAATTTATTATCTCCTTTTTATGGATACGGACAATAATCCATGGGATAAAACCCCCGTTTTAAGATTCTGGCATAATCCTTACACTTTCACGGGTTTGACAAATGGGATTACCTACTATTTCGGAATCAGAAGTATGGATTCCGCCGAAGTTCCAAATATCGACCAGAACAACATAGTCATGTCCGCAGTCCCAAAAGCGTAATAGAAACAATGTCAAGGTAACAATACCAAGGCGTCAGGACCATCTCCGGTTTTTATCCTATCGAGAATTGCATTCCCCGATTGAATGTCAATCACGACTAACTCATCCTGGTTAAACTCGAGCGCGAACAGGAAATCGCTGCCAAGAAGCGTCAAACCTGATACGTAACTTAAGGTGCCTTCTTTAGCTATATCAATTACACCACCAAAAAACCGGGTTGATGTATTGAATGTTAGAATCCTCCCCTCCATCAAATCAGTAATATAAGCTATGCCTGTCGGGGCGATGACCATTTCAGATGGGGCTGCAACAACTGAAAAATTTGATGTTATACCGAGAGTACCGGTATCAAAAATGTCGATTTTGCCATTGCCATCGTATAACCATGTAGAGGGATTAATGTCACCGGCACTCAGGACATATAATTTCTGATTATTGAAAGGATCGATGCAAAATCCCTGTGTATTCCGTCCGGTTGTCTGAATTGTGCTCAACATCTGGTTTGACTGCAAATCGATTAACGCGATTAGACCCGGACCTCCAGCCGTGAAATTCTTAGTCTCAAGGTTCGCAAGAGTTACATACGCGGTATCGCCAATGACAACTACAGCCTGGGGGCATGCGGCAGTTTCCTTGACAGTCGCATCTTTCGGAAGCTCTGCGGACTCCGGTAATGGAATGGTAGCTAGAATGCGATCCGATGCATAAGAAGGATTGACATTCATCCGTACGCAATCGTTTCCAAGCCAGTTGGTTATGATTACCTCATCATTATTGATAAAAGCCATGTTATAGGGATTTTTGCCGAGTCCAACAGAGGACTCATATATCATATTGAAGGTGGTTGAATCCAGCGCAAGAATCGAGTTGGAAAGAGAATTCAAGATGTAGCAAACAGAACCCCTGGTAATAATCTGGTTTGGAGCCTGACCGGTAGGCGCTAAATCATTCTGCGCGATGTACGTACCTTCCTGGAACGAGAAAGAGCTTAAAGTCTCGCCAAGGGAATTGGCAATGAGGATTTTAGTGCCATCCGGAACCACATTAGGAGCGGTTGGAGAACCGCCTCCTCCCGTGCAGCCAACTGTGATAATCAGCGCCAATGAAAGAATAGAAGCAAGAAGAAAAAGATTTGAGATACCTGAGAATTTATATCTCATGATATACCTCCCATGCAGGATGGAATAAAAAATTTAAGATAAAAAAAATCCACCTGCTTCCCGAAGGTGGTGATTCGACGGTAATAACTGATTCCGCACAAATGCTCAGCCCAACCCGAGAAGCTGTACATTCAACTTGCGGATAGGTCTCCTGGCTCGGTATCATCTCCCCTTCCCGCCTTCTCGGGCATTCAAGCCCAATGGCATCGAGGGAAAGGAATACGCCATACAGTGGCTGGTCCGCGACAGATTCGCACTGTCTTCCCTTGCATCCGCAAGTTAATCTTCTGTTTAACATAATTTAATCAATTAGTCAATACTCACCATCGTGACGCATCTATTAATTTATCGGTTTAGATTGAGAAAAATGGGGACAGTCCACAAAGCTTTAGATGCTATAGCCAATTGTCAAGTCGCATATTACCTACTGTCTCAGTATACATGATTTGTCGAGGTGGGACTGTCCCCATTTTTCTTACGAATAGCGTTTTGACTTTTTCATTAGAATTGATATGATAGGAATTCTTTACTGAAGCGCCTGAAGATAAGTCTGATAAAGGGCACTTATAATAATTGGAAAAAGTCCGCAAGTTCTCAAAAATCAGGGTTTGGAGCGGCTATATATTTTTACTGGTTGTAATCCTATTAGCCGAACCGACTTTGCCAAACCTTGTCGTCGGCTCGATTTTCTTCTTTTTTGGCCTGATAATACGAATACTTGCTGCCGGAACTCTTGTTAAGGCTGATGAGCTGGTAACAGGCGGTATATATCAGATGACTCGAAATCCCCTGTACCTTGGAAGCCTCTTTCTCGGGCTGGGTTTGACAATCATGTCAAATCAGCCGTTTCTTATTCTTCTTTATTTCATAATTTTTATACCGATTTATAATCACATGATAAAGCTGGAAGAAGATTTTCTGCATCGAGCTTTCGGAATGGATTTTGAAGAATATGCTGTGCGGGTTCCCAAACTACTCCCAGCACCCGGTGCTCCTCCAGGACTTCTCGTCAATTTCTCTCTAAAACGATACAAGACGAATCGTGAATTTACCGGAAACATAGCAACCTTAATTGTCGCTATCTATATCTGGTTGAAATTTTATTATCCAAATCTGCCGATGTGATGAAAAGGAGCAAGTCGAGAGCTGGGGAAACGGGAAAGGATACTAATTATCGATCTCGCTCGTCTTGGGGATGTCACGCTTGCCTCCCCTGTAATAGCGAATCTCCGCTTGAACCATCCGGACTCATATATCGCTTTTTTGGTAAGTCAGGGAAGTCTTCCCACAGTTCAAAATAATCCCAAACTGAATGAGGTAATGATATACGACAAACCAAAGGCCGGAATTATCAGTAGATTGACATATCCAGGCAAGATAGCATCTGAACTTCGGAAAAAGAAATTCCAATCAGCTTTTGTATTACACAGATCTTTTACAAGTGCGTTGCTAGCATGGATGGCTGGAATACCTGAAAGAATCGGGCTTGAGACGCAGGGACGTGGTTTTCTTTTGACTGTGGCAATACCTATTGATGAGAATTTACATCGCCTTGACAACAATCTTCGAATACTCGCTGCCGCAGACGAGAAAATACAAACAAACAGACCTGAATATTTTCCCGGAAATGATATTGGAAGCATTGTTGAAGAAGTAAAGAAATTCAAAGGCGAAAAGAAACTTGTTGTGATAAATCCGAATGGCGTATGGGAAACGAAGAGATGGCAGGTGAGAAAATTCGCGAAACTCGTGGAAATGCTTACGAATGAAATAGGGGCAAAAGTTGTGATTATAGGCTCCAAGGGTGATGAGGAACGCGGGGTTCAAGTATCATCCGGGAATGAGAGTGTGCTTGATATAACCAATCGTACAAGCGTGGATGACCTTTACCGTATAATGAAGATAAGCGACTTGGTGATTACGAACGATTCCGGTCCGATGCACATAGCGGCATGCGCAAACGCGAAGATAATAAGCATATTCGGTCCGACTGATCCTCGCAGATGCGGTCCTCGATGTGAGAATCCGATTATTCTTACAGGTGAAGCAGGTTGTCTCGGATGTTATAAAAAGGAATGTAATGATCTAATATGTATGAAGACTCTTTCAGTCGAACGTGTATTTGAAGAAGCTCGAGAAATACTAAAAGGACTTTAAATCCAAAATGATCCCACTGAGGGATGATAATCCGTCATATTCATTTCCCCTCATTACCATGCTTCTGATTATTTTTAATGTGGTAGTTTACCTGTTGATGTCGATGGGGGGAATGGAGCATTATATACAGACATTATTCACCTATGGATTAATCCCGGCGGAATTATTGCGAGGAGAAATAGTAACGGCATTCCCCCCCGAGATACTTTCTCAGGGCATAAATCAGGTAGAGATAAGGCAGGTTGCTCCCTGGTTCACAATGTTCACATCGATGTTTCTGCATGGCGATTTCTGGCACTTGCTCGGCAATATGTGGTTTCTGTGGCTTTTCGGCGATAATGTCGAGGATCGCATGGGACACTTCTGGTTTCTCGTATTCTATATCCTTGCGGGACTTGTTGCCGGACTTGCACATGCCTTTGTCGCATCATCAAGCCTTTTACCGGCAATAGGTGCATCCGGAGCGATAAGCGGCGTGATGGGAGCATACTTTATGTTATTCCCTCGAGCCAATATACAAACAATCTGGTTCTTTTTCATATTTCCACAAATGTTCTATATTCCAGCTGTATTTTTCCTTGGATTATGGTTTCTCGGTCAGGTTTTAAGCGGTATTTTCAGTGTCGGTCTTCAAGGTGCAGGGATAGCATTTTTTGCCCACATCGGTGGATTCGTGTTTGGATTGATACTTGTTAGGCTGTTTGCCCGCCCGCGGTTTGTCGCTGAACAGCACCACTATGAGCCTATGATGGATCTCAATGAAAGACGTCGAGATGACATGTGGTATTGATATTGATAAATTTTCATGCGACTTGTGACCGTTGCAAAAGTAACAAATAGTGTCATTCCGAAGCGAAGTCCAGAATTTGACATTGTTGAAAAGCGCATCATTACTATAACTTGGATTGTCAAATTCTGAACTTCGCTGAGGAATCTCTTTTTTCGCAACGGTCGCGCCTTATAATAAGCATTATCATGCAAATCATGATTCAGAATCCAAGAATAAAGGTGAAACAAAATGGCACTACAGGAAATTGGCTGGAATGAAGCGATAAAACTTGCGTCTCCCTTTCCTTATGTTCTCGCGGTCACCATGGATAATAATGGGAAAGCGAACATAATCGGACTCGGATGGTGGACCATTATGAACTGGGGTCCTCCAAAGCTTGCGATTAGTGTAGGTCATGCAAGATACTCTCATCAATGCCTTGAGGATAATCCCGAATTCACGCTATGTTTTCCATCTAACGAAATTTCAAAAGGAGCATGGTTCGCAGGGAAAAAATCGGGCAAGGAGCATGACAAGTTCGCTGAAGCCGGCTTGGAAAAAATACCAGCGAAGCAGGTAAAGACACCCATTATTAAAGGTTCGACGGTCGCTTTCGAATGCAAAGTATTCAAGATGGTCGATGTCGGTGACCATACTTTATTTCTTGCGGATATTGTGGCTATTCACGGCGATAAGGAGAAAGCGAGCCATATTTATACAATCGGATATGAAAAGATGCTTGGATTCGGCATGGATTTGAAGGTTGAGAAAAATTTAGCTGAAAAATAAATAATTTATGATGAAAAAAACGGAATCGAGATTTTATCAAGACAATTTCCGGTTTTAAGCCATTCGCAATTAGCGCAAAGAGTTTTAAGTCTCTCTGAATCGATATTTTTCTCTACAAGTTCGAATGCTTTGCGAGCTGTAATAATCTGTCCTTCCTCCAATCCTGTTAATTTCAGTATTTTTCGATCGAGTTGTTTTATTTTTATTTCCTCGTATGGGTCATCGTTCTTGACGCATCCGAAGTCACGAAGATGAGGACAAGCGTGGCAAATGCAATCGAGTCCGACTGCTAATTCTATTCGAGTTTCAGGATGGGAAAGGAATTGAGATTTGACATCAGTCATGTTCTGAATAAAGCGTTGATTATAGCCTTTTCCGCTGAAGGCATGGAAACAGAGGAGATGGTGAGGACGAATTTTTACAATTTTCATAATTGCTCGATTCCTTTTGAGTTGGCTTTGATTATCGTATTATCCTCATCCTTGCCCCAGAGAATCAGGGTGTAATCGTACTTCTGAGTCAGGAACAAAACCGGAGCTTCACCCATGAAAGGTTCGAATAATACAGCAAGATTCTTCTCATCAGTAATTCCCGATCTCACAAGCTCATTCAGGCTTTCGGGATATTTTCTATAATAAGCATAAAAATTGCCTATTAGATTTCTGATTTTATCAGTTCCAGTACGGACATCATCAATCGTAATCCTGTCTATCCTCTCCCATGCGGAATCATTGAATGAATAAACAAGATTGTAACGCGCATCGAGGATATAGTGTTTTCCATCCTTGAAACATCCAGTCGTGAAGTTATAAGCTGCATCATCACCGAGATTAATCCATGCAAGCACTTTGAAATCGGAATCCACCCTTAAGAGTCCCTGCGGAAACCAGTAGAGAACTGCGGTGCCATCATCGCATGAATAAAGCACCTGGAGGTCAATATATTCGCTTGGTTTCCATATCCCTCCAAGCTTTAAGTTAACAAGATCCAGTGAGCAAATGGGATTATATGAGTTATCCGAAAATGTCTGGATTTGTACGATAGCCTTATTTGATCCGATCGGAAATATTGCCGGTATTCCCTCCTCTATATCATCCCAACCAATCAATTTTCTTGCGATGGTGAAATTTCCCAAAAAATAGCCACCAAAAAACAAATCACCAGAATCAGGCTCCATAAAAATACATTCATTAGAATCAGGAAGGGAATTTAGCAAGACAAACTTAGAATCCTCAAAAGAATCAACCAAAATCTCCTCTTCAACAAAACTAATATCATAAACGGGAGTGGCAATTGGAAAACCCTTAGAATCGGTCTTAATCCCGCTTAGAGTGATGACACCATTAGCTTCGCCAAGATAAACAGAACCTATCCTGTTGCTGCCCAAATTGTCCAATATGATTTCAGTATTCGATTGGTCTTTAAAGCTTTTTATGGCAAGTACTACTGAATTGTTCAAACCATATGGATTGTTCTTTACTGATGAATCATACTGGTCATCAATCCAGATTGCGCCATCAGATGCTACTGCGATTTTCCCTGGATGAACGAGGACAGGTGTATGAATCTGTACTTCGAAAGAAGAAATTTGTTTGAGCGAGGAATCATATCGAATTATTAGAACTTTTTCATCGGAAGAAACCATCGCGTAAAGCTCGTTGGACTTTCCCCAGTCAAGCGATTTAACATATTTATCGGGATAGATAATGCTTCGTACTTCACCGAATCGGTCTAAGACAACGAGAAACGGCATCTCTTTCTCATCGCTTAAAATGCAGGAACCGGTTATCGCAATGAAGCCATCCGATGACAAGGATATATCAAAGATATCTAATGATGATGGATTGCCAAGGATTTCAGGAATATCAATCGCCGCTATAGGAACCGCGCTTTCGTTAAAAACTGTTATTTCGCCCTGGGACAGAATTACAAGATTTCTATTTGCAATATCCCAATTGTCAATCGGTTCTCCGCTTTTACCGATGAAACGTTCGAAATCGTTTTTCAATGATGTATCGGTGATAAATATCTGGTCATCATACTCAACATAAATCATCGAGCTATCGACAGCTATCGCTCCGTATGAGCTCTCAGGTAAAGGTGAACCGACTGGTGTCTCTCTTTTCAATTTCCCTTCTTCATCGTAGCTTTTAATAATGGGCCATCCATCCTCGCAATCGAGCAAAAACAGAGAGTTATCATTGTCAACTGAGATGATATTTTTTCCGGAAATCAATGTTAATCCAAGATCGAATTTTGACGGTGAGAATCCTGCACCAGCGGGAATGAGCGATGACAGCAACTCTCCTTTTTGCGAATAGATTTTGACATGAGATGAATTCGAGATTGTGTCGAGTATATAAATCTTATTATCAGGACTTATGAGTAGCTGTTGAGGATAAATGAGATGATCAGGAGCGTCAGAGACAGCACGATGAAAATCATCAACACTCGCATGCAGGATGTTGTTCAGCAGAAGCAAGATAAATATAGCCAGGAATATAATTCTCAAGCAATCCCCTAAAAGATTACGCACCCCGACTGTAAGGGAGGGGATCTCTTTGTCCCCTTGCTTACGCGCGGGGTGCGTTGTTGTATCCTCTTTCCCCTTGTTTATGCACAGGGGATTCTTATGTTTACTATTGACGATGAATTTCGTAGAGAGCAGCCAGACCGCCATTTCCTGTTATTTCATATGTGGTTTCATTCCAGATCGGAGTTTCACCAGCCATGTTCGCGGCAGCTATAATCGCAAGCATATTGCCATCATCGTCATACCATTCATACGTTAGAATTTTGCCAACCTGAATTATGTATGTAAGGTTTATAACGTTTCGCACGAGAAGTGCGGATTTAATCGTACTGCCGTTGAGAGGAATCGCACAGGCGCCAACACCAATAGCCGTTGTATTATAGGTTACCGTTATAAGAAATCCGGATTTGAAAGTGCGTGAGAATGATGTTGTTTTGTTAAAAGGATACGGGAATCCGTTGATTGTTCCGCTGAAAACAACCGCGCCTCCCAGATACTCAGTCTCGTAAATTCCAAGAGGGACAAGCGTGTTCTTAGCGTAATCATGTCTTTCTGCCATATAGTAGAGAGCCGAGCTCAATCCGAAATTGCCATCATTTTTTACAAAATGCTCCGCTGTCGGGAAATTCCCCGCCCAACCGGAAACCTCAGGATCATTCGTTGCAAGGATTGTTTTTGTCGAATCCCCAGCCCACTCAAAATTCCTGAGATCCCATGGACCGTCGGTATCGAAATAATTGATAACGGTATGGTCCATCGGTCCTCCATATGCATTGAACAAATAATAGTTACCGGGAGTTTTGTAATTATCATCCTCCGCAAGAGTTATCTCCACATTTGACGGAACCACGGTTGCAGATAAAATTATGTAAGCGGAAAAATCATAACTGTAATTTACAGATTCGGTATCCACGACTCTTATGAGCACATTGTAGATACCCGGAGCTGCATGCTTTGAATTGGCGATGGTTCCTCCATATGTGGCGTTATTGCCATCACCGGAGATATATGAAAGACTCGCAGGACCAGTGAAGAGATCATCGCTGAAAGCCTTGACATTACTGATTGTACTCGTGCCCTGATAGTCATACATCGAAACCCTCAAATCAGCTGAGCCACCATTATCGAGAAGACCCGGACCGACATCGCCATAAAGGTCGATAACCTCAAGGGAATTCATGGTTATAGGAAAATTGACACCATCATTAGGTTGCCAACTCGCATCAACGGCAATATCAAATTTGAAAGGTGATGACGGAAGCTGCACAAGGAAATTCTCGGTGAAAACATCACCCGGACCGAATGGACGTCTCGCCTCTCCCTTGTTATACGCCTTGAATCCACTTATATATCCCGGAATAGCTGGATTATCCCACAAAGCAGTGAGACCATCGCGATTCAATAAAGCGTAACTGACTCCAACACCGCTGAAATACTGGTTTGCGGGGAAGATAGCTATAACCCGCAAATCGAATACTGTATAGATTGAATATGGAACGGGATGAGTAACCTCGATATCAACCGAGACCTGATTCCCGGGAAGGAACTGTATATTTTTCAGTTTGAGACAATTCCCGCAAGGCCATCCCTTGAGATACTGTTCAGCGTTCATGTGGAACGCAGCCTCGCGATTAACCTCGATTGTGCCTGTTGATGTCGCGGGATCGAGATTGATGGTGTAATATCCGAGGAGCGCTCGTCCTCCATGATTATCAGAACCAATGGATTGATTATCGATAGGATTTGGTTCGGTGACTCTCGCGTTGGAGCATGAAATGCTCAATATCGCAAAAGTCGCAATCAAAAGAAAAGATATAAGGCTTCTCATAGATGCCTCCGGTGATAAATATTGGTTATATGCATATCATTCATTTGAGATTAATTATCAAGCCAAATAGTCAATATGTAAAGGGAAAAAGAGAAAACAATTGTTGAGAATCATTACTGGGAGCGCTGAACTCCAGTTCGGCAATTACTCATATCCTGATATATGGATAAACATGCCGAACTGGAGTTCAGCGCTCCCAGTGAGGATGTATATACAAAGTCCGCATGCTATAATCCGAATTGTGGGACAGGGAAAAGAAAAGGAAATATCAAAGCGTGTCGAGCATGGATGGTATTCTGTCGTCCGACGGCTCTTCAAGCGGAGAAGCGCCATTATCGGGCTTGTCTTAATCTCGATACTCGTTTTCACCGGTCTGTTCGGACCCCTGCTCACCCCGCATGATCCCAAACTGATTTACAAGAATTACGAAAAAAAACTTCCGGGGACAATAATCCCAAAAGGAGATATCGACAAAGAGCTTGAGTATGCCGCGAAGGGAGCATTTAAATACCCACGACTTGTAAACGGTGAATACTCGGTTTTCTATCTCGGAACCGATGACCAGGGACGGGATCTGCTGTCTCGTCTGCTGTACGGAGCACGGGTTTCCCTTATAGTCGGGATTGTAGCGGAGATAATCGCGGTGGTAATCGGCACCATTGTTGGAAGTCTGAGCGGATTTTACGGTGGATGGCTCGATTCTTTGCTGATGCGAATCACCGATGTTTTTTTCGCGTTCCCATCGCTTCTCCTCGCGATCGGTATTTTAGCGATATTCGAACGTCCGGGATTGTGGAATATTTTTTTCGCTCTCGGAGTAGTCGGATGGACACAAATCGCTCGAATCGTGCGAGGTCAGGTTTTAAGCGTGAAGGAAGCTGAGTTCGTCGAAGCTGCGAGAGCTGTCGGCGCTGGCGATTTCAGGATTCTTTTCAGGCATATCATTCCGAATGTTCTCGCGCCGATTATCGTTGTGGGAACTCTCGGAATCGCGTGGAATATTTTGTCCGAGGCGGGATTGAGTTTTTTAGGATTGGGAGTTCAGCCTCCGGATCCGAGCTGGGGGAATATGCTTACCGACGCGAGGAACTATATCAACTCAAGGCATTATTACATAACGATAATTCCGGGCTTGGCGATTGCATTAACGGTGCTGGGATTTAATTTATTAGGTGATGGATTGAGGGATTCGCTGGATCCGAGGATGAGGAAGGGGGTTGGATAGAAGCATACAACTATCTTTCCTGATATACTATTTACATACTAATTACATCAGAAAGAGATATAGGATATGGAAGTCACCAGAGTATTAAAAGAAAAACGTAATGAGATCCTAAAGATTGCTGCTAAATACGGCGCAACAAACATAAGGATATTCGGTTCGGTTGCCCGAGGTGAATCCGATGAATCAAGCGATATAGATTTTCTTGTCCAGTTCTCACCTGGTGTCACATTGATGCGACAGGCAGCGCTTGTACGGGAACTGGAAGCTCTGTTAGGTGGAAAAGTGGATATCGTAAGCGAAAGAGGGTTACGACCAAAGGTTCGTGAACGCATTCTGAAAGAGGCTATCCCACTTTGAGACTTGATAGAGAAAGACTCAATGATATTTTGGAGGCAATCGAGAAAATTCAGCAGAAGATAGATATTGATCGAGAGCGATTCTTCACGGATGAAATGCTCCAGGTCTGGATTATTCATTATATCCAGATTATTGGGGAAGCCGCTTCAAGATTGTCTCCACAGTTAAAAGAGTCTAATCCAACGGTACAATGGGTTGATGTCATTTCCATGCGAAATGTACTTGTGCATCATTATTTTGGTATTGACCTGCAGCAAATATGGGATACCGTAATGATCGATCTACCATTACTTAAAAGTCAAATCACACAAATAATCAATCAATTGAAGGATTAAAATTTTTTAATAAGGATAGGTTTTTCAAAAAAAAATCGGGCGGGCGGGATTTGAACCCGCGACTCCCAGCCCCCCATGCTGGTGCGCTACCGGACTGCGCCACCACCCGAAGTTCTCCTAAGAAACATTCGAAACCAGACATATTCGAGTTTACATTGTGAAGCGGGATATGTCAAACGAGGATTTGGCGGCAGGACATGCAGGATGCATATTCCACAAAATTCAGGCAGGGTTCAGGCAGGGACAGACACCGGACACCGGGGACTGACCCTAGGGACTGTCCCCAAGGTCAGTCCCCATTTATTTTGTATAACTTTTTCCATTATTCTTATAAATGTTCAAACTAACTCATCCAATAATAAGGTTCAATAAAAAAAATAAGAGCCTTTTCTATATATTCCTTAGTCCTTTGTGCTTTGGGGTCAGTCCCCGGGGTCAGTCCCCATTTTTTCTTTATTTAAACAAGCCCGACCAGTCATACGGTTCTCCGTAGGAAAGGGCGAGAGTTTTTTCGATGTCGTATTGATATTTATCGCCGGTGATTCTATCAAAAGCTGCGTTAAATGATTCGAGGCTTTGCCGGTCATACTCCTCGCTCATCCGAGAGTATTTCTCGACACGATGAACATCCCATGAAATCGAATGATCATCCATCTCATAAATAGTCCATGCGCAAGGATAACTCACAAGAGATGGATTTATCGCGAGAAGAGAGACCGGTTTATCAATCGGAAAACGGATTTTTTTGTTCAGATGCAGGTCAGCCATCAAAACCAACGGAACCTGATATTTTGCGACAAGCGTGAGGAAATCTTTTGATTTATCCGCAGCTCGATCTTTACGCCATGGGATGTTTCTGACAAACTCATTCGATGGAAGATTACCCGAAAGCTCGGTTTCAAGGTCGTATGGTAACCACTCGGTCGATGCCAGATCCCTATTTATATCAGGAGCATAGGGAGTCAGGACAGGGCAATGCTGGAGGATTATTGTCGGTTTGCCATCGTTAAGTTTCAAATCCTCCTCGAGCCAGTTAAGCTGCTGAGGTTCAAATGAGCCGCGATTACCGCTAAAGTGGAGTACATTATCGAGTCCAATCAGATGAACGAGATCGCCATCGGATGTTGTTATATCGATCGAATAATCGTATTTCCGAAGACCCGGAACGCCTGAATCCTCGAATAACACAAGCTCCCTTAGATTGGAAAATGGACAATCGAAATATTTTATAATCGTGGATGGGGAAAAATCGAGGCTGTAATCCCAATCACCGGGAACCATGTAGAAAGGAACTTTGAGGTCATTAAGGATTTCTGAGAGGAGCTTATAATAAGCGATTTTCCGTCCATCGCAGTTGTCGCCGACGAACAGTACGAAATCGATATTGTTGGATGGATTGTCATCAAGGTTGGCAGCATTGATTTCGGAGATTGCGATTCGGAGGATATCAGCGCTGTAGTAAAGCAGTTTGAAATAATTGGGGATGTCAGTTGCTTCGGAGTTGATATGCAGGTCAGCGATGACAGCGAAACGGATTTGTAAGGAGGTTTCATCAGCATCGGATGTTGAGGAAATAATAAGAAATAGAAAAACGAAAATGCAAAAATATTTTACGGATTTGAACATGTTTCAAATGTATATCAGGGATGGTGAGGATTCAATGAATAATAAGAAAAAAAAATCCCGGCATCCACCGAAGGTTTTGCGAAGGTGGATGCCGGATTACATTACTTAATGGATTTTTCGTGGCAGGCTGGAAGCCTACACTACAAAATTACGCTAACCTTTCTTGGGGATGCGCATTGTGTAGAAGGAGCGCCACACGAATGACATCGCAACAATCAGGAATATAACACCGATAAACGGAGCGATGGCAACGAACTTCTCTGAAATGGCTATTTCCATCGCCAGAAGACCGAAAAGCGTTGTGAACTTGATAATCGGGTTCAGAGCGACTGATGACGTATCCTTGAATGGATCTCCTACAGTGTCGCCGATTACAGTAGCATCATGGAGAGGGGTTCCTTTCTGCTTAAGCTCAATCTCGACGATTTTTTTAGCGTTGTCCCAGCATCCACCGGCATTCGCCATATATATAGCCTGGAAGAGTCCGAATACTGCGATTGAGATAAGATAGCTCACGAAGAACGCAGCGGGGACCGGATTCTGTTCGCTGGATGCCGAAAAGAAAGCGAACGCCAAGGCGAAAGAGAAAATCGCGAGGAAAATATTGAACATGCCCTTCTGAGCATACTGGGTGCATATCTTCACAACTTCTTTGGAGTTCTCCACGGATGCGGATTTTGTGGAAGTGTCATCAAGTTGTATGTGCTTTTTGATGTATTCCACAGCCCTGTACGCGCCGGTCGTGACCGCCTGCATCGATGCTCCCGTGAACCAGTAGATTACGGTACCGCCGCAGATGAAGCCGAGAATCGAATATGGGTTAAGAAGGTTAAGAATCATCTCCGGCTCAATTCTTAGTTCCTGTTTCAGCACAAGGATAAGGGAGAAAATCATAGTGGTGGCACCGACGACCGCGGTTCCGATCAATACAGGCTTCGCTGTCGCCTTGAAAGTATTACCCGCGCCATCATTAGCCTCGAGATATTCCTTGCTTCTTTCGAAATCGGGACGGAATTTGAAATCTCTTTCGATCTCATTATGGATATCCGGGATGCTCTCAATCATGGAGAGCTCATAGATTGATTGCGCGTTATCTGTAACCGGCCCGTAGCTATCGACAGCGATATTGACAGGTCCCATGCCGAGGAAACCGAAGGCAACGAGACCAAATGCAAAGATGGATGGGTAAAGCATCAAAGCGCCGGGGATCATGGTGCTTGTGAAATACGCGATGAACATGAGGAAAGCGATAACAGTACCAATCCAGTACGCGCTGAAATTACCCGCGACAATACCCGAGAGAATTGTTAACGACGCACCGCCCTCTCGTGATGCTGTGACAACCTCCTGAGCATGCGCGGATTTTGTACTGGTGAATATCTTCGTAAATTCCGGAATCAATGCCGCAGCCAGAGTTCCGCAGCTGATTATTATCGAAAGCTTGAACCACATGTTGCCTGGAAGAGAACTCAGTTGCCAGTAACTCACCGCGAAGGTCATGATGATCGAGATAATCGAGGTTACCCATACGAGCATTGTAAGGATAGCCTCAAAATCGATATCCTCTTTATTCTTGTGAACAGCATAGCTATAGGCTTTTGTAATCCAGAATGAGACAATCGATGTGACAATCATGAGGATTCGCATTATGAATATCCATGTCAGAAGCTCTTTTTGAAGAGCGACTGCACCAACCGCGAGGACAATGAAGCTTATTAATGCCACTCCGGTAACACCGTAAGTTTCGAATCCATCAGCGGTGGGACCGATACTATCTCCGGCGTTGTCACCCGTGCAGTCCGCGATAACACCCGGATTACGCGGATCATCCTCTTTGATCTTGAAAACGATTTTCATAAGGTCTGAACCGATATCCGCTATTTTTGTGAAGATACCTCCGCAGATTCTAAGAGCGCTCGCGCCGAGCGATTCGCCAATGGCGAATCCTATGAATGATGCTCCCGCGTAAGCGCGCGGAACAAAAAGCAGTATGATAAGCATCATGATGAGTTCGACAGCGACAAGCAAAACTCCAATACTCATACCGGCATCCATGGGGATTCCAACCAATTTGATCGGTTTTTTCTCAAGCGATGCGAAAGCCATTCGTCCGTTAGCGAGCGTGTTCATCCTGATTCCGAACCACGCGACACCATACGAACCGAGAATTCCGACCACTGACCACGCAAGGATTAGAAAAACTCCAGCAGCGGGAACCTCCATCAGATAGCCAAAGTAGAAAATCATACAAAGTCCGATGAAAATTTCGAGGATAATCAGAAGTTTTCCCTGCTGAATGAGATATGTCTTGCAGGTCTCATAAATAAGAGCGGACATATCGAGCATGGATTTGTGAGCCGGGAGTGCCCTGACTCTCAAATACTGAACTACTCCGAAGACCATGCCGAGGATACAGATTAAAAGCCCTATCATGAGATAACTGGTCTGATTCGGCTCAAGTTGAGGGATTTTCAGAGCGAGCTCACTCGCCATGACAGGAGAACATATAGAAAGAAAAGCGAAGACTAATAACAAAGTTTTCAGTATTTTACTAACAGTTAACCTCATTTATAACTCCTTGATATCGATGGTGTTTGGGAATGTAAAAAAAATAAAAAAGCCTGTATGTTGAACATTTCATAATTCGGATATTTTTCAGACCTCAAATCGTCCTTGTAAAATCTCAAAGTATATGAAATGAATGTGAAAAATCAATAGATTGGAACTTAATCAATCTTTATTTCAAGCGAAAATATCATTAATATTTTAACGATAGTAAAGAATTGGACAGGAGATAGAAATATGAAAGCGAAAATTGTAATCAGGCTGTCAGGATTAGTATTGCTATCGATACTTCTCATTTCGGGAAATGCTGTTGCAAAGGATAAAACGGCATCCAGAAGCGGCAAGGATATCAAAGCCAAAACACCCCCGAAAAGCACTGCTGTAAAAAAGGAAATCGCCTCTCAAACCAAAGGCGAGACACCAAAAAAAATAACATCAAATCTGAAAATCATGAGTTCGCTTGAGACAGGAACAACCGGATGGCGAATCGCTGTTGAAGGTTCCTATGCTTATCTTGTGGGATTTACCATGGAAGGCAAATCGGAACTCAGGATAATCGACATAAGCGATTCATCAAAACCGCAAATTAAATCAATCGTGAGTTATCAGGGTACTGCGCAGGATGTCATAATCGGACATGGATACGCGTATATGCCATGTGGGAAAGACTGCCTTGGTGTAATAGATGTGACAGATTCGGGCAAGCCGGTTCCCAAAGAAGTTGTGCGTCTCGAAGGCGGAGTCACATGGAACGCGATGGTTGGTGATTATATCTGCCTTGCGAGTGCGACATCCGGGATGCAGGTAATTGACGCGAAAACACCATCGAATCCGATATTTGTCGGTACATATAAATCACCGGGCATTTTAAAAGGTCTCGCAGCATACGGGAAATACATATATACGGTGGATTCATCAGCAGGATTTCTTGTGATTGACTTAAGCAATCCCGAAAATCCGCAGAGAATCGGTTCCCTTCTTGTGCCATCGGAAAGCAGCCTGATAGCGGCATCATGGAATAGAGCCTTTATATGGCATTCCAAAAATGGAATAAGCATTATCGACACATCGATGCCATCGAAGCCAAAAATCTCAAGCACGATTAAAAATCCGGGGCTTGGATCGAGAATAGATGTCGAAGCAAATATGCTGTACGTCGCTGATGTCAATTGCGGCGTGCAGGTTTATGATATTTCCGATGTTAAAAAACCAATGATTGTAGGGACTGTGAACACACATGGTCCGGCAAACGATATCAAGGTTTACGGGACACGCGCGTTTGTAGCAAACGGGAATACGGGTCTACAGATTATAGATATAAGCGCACCGAAATCATCAGTTATTGTCGCATCAATTCCATCATTCGACATGGCAAGTGATGTTATAGTCGATGGCGATCTGGTCTATATCGCCGATTATTATTCGGGACTTTTAGTAATCGACAAGACAGATCCAAGGAATCCGAAGTACGCGAAAAAATTCATCACTGATGGAAGCGTGACTGACATAGCTCTTTATGGGAACTACATACTTGCAGCGGAGAGTTACAATGCTTTGAAGGTCATCGATGTCAGCGATCCGAGGAATCCGAAAATTGTCTCCGTGTTGGATCTTCCAAGCGCGCCAGTCGATATCGCAATCTCAGGGAAATACGCGTGCCTCGGCATGGGGGAAGGAGGGATGATGCTGATCGACATAAGCAATCCCATAAATCCCCGATCCATAGTGATGAGCGATGATGTCGATGCATACAGCGTTGCCATGAAAGGATTCTATGTTTACTGCACCACATACAACCAGTCTGACAACAAATCCGCATTTAACGTAATCGACATAAGCAATCCGGCAAATCCTCAAAGGAAAGGTTACACCGAGCTGAAGCCATACATGGAATACAACATAGCTGTGTCTGGAAATTACGCTTATATTGTTGGCGGATATGATGAGAATTTTCATGTAATCGATATTCTTTCACCCGTCAATCCAAAAATAATCGCATCCTCTAAGACACCCGGTCAGGCTGTGAACGTGACAATCGACGGACTCTACGCATATGTCACATCGATGGAATCCGGATTGCAGATATTCGATATAAGCAATCCGTCAAATCCATTCATGACAGCATCGATAGGAACACCGTACCAGGCTGTTGCAGTGGATATAGACCATGGATTCGCATACATGGCTGATACTCGTTATGGATTGCAGGTTATAAAAATGGTTTAATCAGATTGGTTTTAACAAATATTTATAAAAAGCTATTTGGTTTTTTGAACATGTGCCGATAATGAAAAACGAGTAACTAAGCTCGCGGAGTGCGAGAATATAAATATCGGAGGTGTGCTTAATGCATCGCAACTCTATCCTCTCTCTTGGCCTGATAACAATTACGGTTATCATTCTGTCATTCTGTTCCTGCGGAGGCGGAACAGGCACGAGGGATCTCGCGGGTCTCGCGGGAGTGTGGGACTACAACGCTCATGGAACCGTCATGGTCGGTATCTATAGCATGAGACCCACCAAGGGGAATTTCGATGGTGTCTTCAGCATATTCCCATTGAAAATCGAGGATCGTCAGGGATATGAGTGGGAATGGGCTTATGATGGCGAGACATTACAGTTCGAAATGATGAACGATATCCCGATTGCCGATTCAGGATGCGAGTACCTGCTCATCCAGGGGAAAGCAAAATTCCAGATGCCGATGGAATATGGGGAGACAGTCACTGACGGAGTTCTAATGCTTGAGAATGCAACGATTACATGTCACTTAACCAGTGATGAGGGTCCTGTGACAGGTTCGTTCAGCATTCACATGGTCAAGAGGTAATTTTCAGATGTCCTTAGGGGGCAGGCGCTTGTTCAGCGCATGAAACAGTTTGCTTTTTCAATACTGTTCAATCGTTTAATCCACCCTGATGGGTGGTTTTTTTATGTATTTAACCCATAAAATTATTTGTCTTTTTGCGATTTGAGCTCTATTCTCTTTAATCTGTGAACGAAAGCAATAACGGGAATAACGATGAATCGAAAGAGAAAGATCGCAGAATAATCCCTCTGCAAAAAGCCTACATGTGGGGCATAATTTTCTGTGCTGTTTGCCTCATCGCACTGGTTCTCTATAACAAGCTGCAAGCCCCATCAGAACCGATAAGTTCACAAATCGATTATCTCGCCCTTTTAAGAGACAGTCATGATCGTTTAATCGCCATGAGGGGAGTCACGCGCATAGGTGATCGAACTTTAGAGGATTTTGAAAGCGAAATAGCGACGCAAACAGGGCAGACATTGATATTTCCCGATTGGATCGGATTACTACCATCAGTGAAGATAATAGGAGCGAGAACAGCAAACATCGGAAACGATAAATCGGTCAGCCTTCTTTTCACATTCAACAACCGAAATGTTGATTTCATAACGATTTATAATACAAAACAGGAAATAACAGACCTTGAGACAATAACTCTCGAGGATCATCCATTCCACAAATACAAATGGAGCACATTTCAAGCGTATTTCTGGGAAATCAGCGAGGACAACTCACCGATTACGTATGGTTTGATAAGCGACATAGATCAGGATGAGCTTCAGATGATGACGACCGATACCATGAGGTCGCTGAAAAATTATTATCAACCCAAGGGATAAAAACCAGCTTGTTCTAAACAAAATGGGGACAGTCCCGGATGACAATTTCAAATCGAATATTACTTATCCACTCATTCAAGAATTGAAATAATTGATTATCTATCCGCAGGGACAGTCCCTATTTTATCTACTTTAGAACGCTAAATTTTCAATCTGACAAACAGACGTTTCCCAACTGAGATAATATCGCCATCAGATGGTGTAATCTCCATCATTTCGTCATCGACTTTCTCGCCATTAACCCTTAAAGCGCCCTCACGGATTTTTCGTCTTGCCTCGCTTTTTGACTTGACAATACCGCTTTGAAGAGCTAAATCCACGATTCGTTTTGGCTCTGATGAATCCAGCTTCAGCTCGGGGATTTCATCAGGGATTTCGAACGATGTTGATGAAAATACACGCTCGAATTCCTCTCGAGCTTTTTTCGCCTCATCGGCACTATGATAAATTTTGACTATCTCCTCCCCAAGTCTTTTCTTCATCTCCATCGGATGAAGGGAACCATCTGCGAGACCCGCTTTTATCCTTTCAATTTCACTGATATCAAGATAAGTTACCAACTCGTAAAAGATTCCCATCGCATCATCCGGGATGGACATGACTTTGCCGAACATTTCCGATGGGCTTTCTGTGAGACCAATCGCGTTATCAAGTGACTTTGACATTTTCTCCTGTCCATCGGTTCCGACAAGAAGAGGAAGCGTCATGCAAACCTGAAGAGGATGACCATAATATGACTGGAGTGTACGGCTTTGAAGAAGATTGAATAGCTGCTCAGTGCCACCGATTTCAACATCGGTTCGAAGAGCTATGGAGTCATATGCTGTGAAAATACAATAGAAGAACTCATGAAGATGAATAGAAATGTTCTCTTTCCAGCGTTTCTCAAAAGTGTCGCGTTCCATCATGCGCGCTACCGTGAATTGCGCACAAATCCTCATGAATTCCGGCATTTCGATTTTCGAAAGCCAATCGCCATTGTATGAGATTTTCGTTTTATCCGGGTCAAGGACTCTGAATGCCTGGTCGGTATAGGTTTTTGCGTTTTTCATAACCTTATCACGACTTAGCGGAGGACGCGTTTTAATTCGTCCGGTTGGATCGCCGACCATAGCGGTGAAATCGCCAATCAGGAAATCTATATGATGGCCGATGTCCTGAAGCTCTTTGAGCTTGCGGATTGGAACCATGTGTCCGATATGAATATCCGGTGATGAGGGATCGATGCCCCATTTGATTCGAAGCGGACGATCCTCTTTGAGCTTTTCGATGAGCTCATCCTCGCACTCGATATGAACGGTTCCGCGTTTGAATATTTCAAGTTGTTTTGTTATGTCCATTTTTGTTTCCTTTCAAATGATGCGCAATGATAACATGACTTGCCCCCCCCTGACCCCACCCTAACCCTCCCCGTTCACGGGGAGGATTAGGGTGGGGCCAGGGGCTTATAAAAAACGCAAAAACGCTCGCGAATGAAAATGCGAAGCGTTTCGAGGGCTCACCGTGGTTTCGGGAGCCCGGATTTAATAATCATCGGGGTCATCCGATGATATTTCGGTTTCATCCTCGATATCACCGATTAAACCCCTGGTTTGGTCGCTCTCCTTGTTCCATTCCTCCCAGAATGGGCAATCATCATCGGAATCCTTTTCTATTACAATCCGTTTATCACCAACAGGAAAACTGAAAACCTCTTTACCGACATAATTGAAAACAGTACATCGAAAAGCAATGTATGTTGTGTCCTCAAGACCGCGCACCTCCTGCCCCTCCTCGAGAATTTCGAGGTGACGGCAATTCACGCAGGTTTTGATTTTCTTAACGTGCTTTTTCAACCTATTTATATTATATATCGAAAAAGAAACAGGAGTAAGTGCGAATCGAGATTCGGGATGGGCGAATCAAGATTCGCCCCTACTATGCAAAACACGGTTATGCGGGTATAATGAAAGATTCGTGACCTGCCTTTTTAGGAAGGGCGGGTAAGTTTGTCATTTTTGGGGACTGGTGATTCGGATGAGGATTACAGGGACATACAAGGTTAAAGTCGGGCTTGCCGAGATGCTCAAGGGCGGAGTGATAATGGATGTCACCAACGCAGAGCAGGCTAAGATAGCCGAGGAAGCTGGTGCATGCGCGGTGATGGCTCTCGAAAGAGTGCCTGCGGATATACGCAAGGAGGGCGGCGTCGCTCGCATGGCTGATATCGCTATAATTAAAGAAATTCAGAAGTCTGTAAGCATTCCGGTGATGGCTAAAGTCCGGATCGGACATTTCGCTGAGGCGCAGATTCTTGAAGCTATCGGAGTCGATTTCATCGATGAGAGCGAAGTACTCACTCCCGCTGATGATAAAAACCATATAAACAAGCACCTGTTCAAAGTTCCGTTTGTGTGCGGCGCGACAAATCTCGGTGAGGCGTTAAGACGAATCGGTGAAGGTGCAGCGATGATTCGCACGAAAGGTGAGGCTGGAAGCGGGAACATAATTGAAGCAGTACGCCATATGCGAATAATGAACGAGCAGATGCGGAAACTGAAATCGTGCGATGAAGAGGAATTAATGCATGAAGCGAAAGAGCTCGGGGCGCCATATGATCTTGTTAAATATGTCGCTAAAAATGGAAAACTTCCAGTTCCGAATTTCGCAGCAGGTGGAGTCGCGACACCAGCTGATGCATCACTGATGAGACAACTCGGAGCTGAAGCTATATTTGTTGGAAGCGGGATATTCAAGAGCGAGGATCCTAAAAAACGTGCGATTGCGATTGTACAGGCGACAACATTCTATGATAAGCCGGAAATCCTTGCGGAGATTTCAGCCGGACTTGGAAAAGCAATGCCCGGTCTGAATATCGCGGATATTCCGAAGGAGCAGATTCTTCAGACAAGGGGATGGTAGAGCCTCGCCCCCTAACCCCCTCTCCAAATACTTAAAGAGGGGATAAAGAGAGAGGATTGCAAATGGTGAAAATAATTGGCTAAGAAAGCAATCGATAAAAAAAATATACTTGCTCTGGTTTTGATGGCGGGTAAAGGCAAACGCATGAAAAGCGAAACCCCGAAAGTTCTGCACAGGATTGCCGGTTTGCCCATGGGATATTACGTGTTGAAAGCTCTCGACGCAGCAGGTATCAAAAACAGGTTCGTCGTGACCGGTTTTGGCGCTGAGATGGTCGAGAATGAATTCAAGGGAGAAAAATTTATTCGTCAGGAACCGCAGAAGGGAACAGGGCACGCAGTACTTACAGCGAGAAAATATATACCTAAAAATATCACTCATATTTTAATAATCAATGGCGATACTCCCCTATTGACTCCAAATTCTATTCGCTCTGTAATCTCATTACTTGGTAAACCCGGATGTAAAGCCGTTATCTCATGCGACTGGAAAGCCGATCCTTTTGGCCTCGGCAGGTTAATAACCGACGAAAAGGGCAATTTCAAAGCGATAAAAGAGGAGAAAGATTGTAATAAATCCGAACGCAACATCGAATGGGTGAATGTGGGTCTTTATGGTTTTGAAAAAGAAATTCTGAATAAATACCTGGATAAGCTCACAAACAAGAACAAGCAGAAGGAGCTTTATCTGACCGATATCCCGGTTATGATTATAAAGAATGGCGGACAGGTTGAAGTTTATATGGCTGATGATGATTCTTTTCTTGTGATGCCGAATGACCGAAAAGATATCGCGCAGGCATCAATGATTATCCAGAACCGACTTCTGAACAAGCATATGGAAAATGGTGTCACAATTATCGATCCATGCCGCACATATATCGATTTCAGCGTAAAAATAGCATCGGATGTTATCATTCACCCGGATACTTATTTAAAAGGCAAAACAAGCATTGATAAATACTCGGAAATCGGTCCATCGGTGACAATTCAGAATTCCAGAATAGGATCAAATGTCAGGATTCAATATTCGGTGATAGATGAAGCTCGTATCGATGATGAATGCAGGATAGGACCATACAGCCGCATTCGTCCCAAAACTCGCCTCAAAAAAGGCGTCAGAATTGGAAATTTCTGTGAGATAAAGAAATCGACCATTGGTGAGGATGCAAGAATAAATCATTTAAGTTACATTGGTGATGCCACAATCGGGAAGAGGGTCAACATAGGAGCAGGAACCATAACATGTAATTTCGATGGCAAGAAGAAACATAAAACCATAATCGGGGATGGCGCGTTTATCGGCTCAGACAGTATTTTAGTCGCGCCACTTAAGATCGGAGCTGGAACCAAAACAGGGGCGGGAAGTGTAATAACGAGAGATGTACCCGGCGAACATCTTGTTATGGGTGTCCCAGCGAGAGTGATTAGAAAATTAGATAAAGATGAAATAATAGAAAAAAAGGATTCAGGACGGTAAAAGTAATGGAAATCAAAAAGATGTATGCGAAAACTCGCAACGATTCATCAAAATCCACACGGAATAAGATTCGTCAAGATGGCCTGGTGCCATCGGTTTTGTACGGTGGTGGTAAAAGCGAAAATGTCGTGCTTGCTCTCGATGAGAAAACATGGGGCAAGCTATTCGATGAACACAGCTATAAGAACCTTGTTCTCGATCTGATTATTGACAACAAAGAAGACAGCCCGGAACTTACCAAGGTAGGCGAAGTCCAGAGACACACCCTGACAGAGCGACTTGTGCATATCGACCTGATAAGACTTCAGCGTGGCGTGGCAACCGAGTTTGAGGTTCCAATTCATCTGCTCGGACGAAGCGAAGGTCAGAAGGAAGGCGGCGTGCTGACTCAGTTCATCGATTCGTTAAAAGTCGAGTGCTTCCCGAGAGACGTTCCGGATAGTATCGGGATAGAAATGGCGAATTTCAAAATCGGCGATAAATTTCATGTCAGTGACCTGAAATGGGATAATCCGAACGTGAAGATGCTTGCTGAAAAAGATCAGACAATATTCTCGATAGAGATACCCAAGATAAAGACCAAGGCTGAGGAAGAAGCAGAAGCTGCTGCTGCCGCGGCTGCTGCCGCCGAGGCTGAGGCTGAAAAAGAAGAGGGCGAGGAAAAAGCGGAAAAGCCGGAGAAAGAAAAATCGGAGAAGGAAAGACCGGAGAAGGAAAAACCGGAGAGAGAAAAACCAAGAAGGTAATGGATGGTGTAAAATAAAATCAATGGGATTAAGCCCATTGATTTATGACGATAAATATAACGACATCCTGTATAATCCCGACCGGTGATTGGCCAGGTTACAGGATGTCATTAATTGGTACAGGAGGCGATTAATTTATCTCGGCTGTTATATGCCGCGGTTATCGCCCGGTAGATGATGTTAACCCCCCGATAATTTCATTTCGGGGTTTTCGGCGTTGGAGTTAATATGGTCTTCTTCATCAGAAAAGAAAAAGTTGAGGTTATATTCGCGGGACTTGGTAATCCGGGTGCGGAATATGATCGCACCAAACATAATGTGGGATTCCGTGCCATTGACGTTTTCGCATCAGAACATACCCCGAAAAGAAAATTCAAATCGCAGATAGGAGCATTAGTAATAAAAGGGGAGTTTCACGGTCATGATTTCATAATTGTAAAACCACAGAATTACATGAATGAAAGCGGTTCAGCGTTGAAGTGGCTCGCGAGAAGATATCCAACTGACGAAATCGTTATTATCTATGATGATATGGATTTACCCCCCGGACGGATTCGACTTGCCCATACAGGCGGGTCTGCGGGTCACAAGGGCATGCAATCGATAATCAACTCCCTGAGAAGCGAGGAATTAAAACGCATACGAATCGGGATAGGCGGACGAGGAGACCTTGAAGGTGCGGAATATGTCCTGACACCCTTTTCCGGTGATGATGCTCTCCTTGCGGAAAAAGCTATCGAGACAACTGTACTTGCAATGGAGGAAATCCTTACCAAAGGATTCGACAAAGCAATGAACAAGTTCAATAGAAAAGATATCGAGGATTCAAAATAAATGGCAAGATGGAAAGAAAATTGGTTTGATTTTTACCGGAAATTCATCGAATCTGATGATTTCAAAAAGGTCAGAAATGATATTGAAAACGGTAGAAATTTCGTATATCTCGATGGCACCCGTGGAGCGCTCGGTTCTCTTTATATTCATGCACTCTCGAATGAATTGAAAAAATCGGTTGTTTATGTATGTCGCAATCGAGACAGCGCGATAATGATGATGCGCAATCTTGAGTTCCATGCACTCTGGCACAAGGACCTTGCTCCCAATCCCCCTCTCCTGAAACCAGGAGAGGCTGCTGGTGGTGAAATTCACGTTTATCAGTTCGAGGAGGAGGATATTTTCGAAAGGGATTTTCAATCGCTGAAGGACAGCGAACGGGCAATCGCGCGATACCAGGTACTTGAAAAGCTTTTATATGAGCAGAATCCAAGGATAGTAGCCACAGCCCAGGCTTTAGCTACCCCCGTAGTATCGCCTGAAAGATTCAAAGAAGCTCTTGTCCATCTTAAACAGGGAGAAAGCTGGGACATTGATGACCTTATAAAACGTCTGAGAGAAATCGGATACCAGGTGGTAAGAACAGTACGTTATCCCGGGGAGATTGCGATACGCGGCGGCATAATAGATATTTTCCCTGTTGGGCGAATCGATCCAATCCGACTTGATTTCTTCGGCGATGAACTCGAATCAATAAGGTTATTCGATCCAGCCACTCAACGCTCGAGAGAAATGATTTCATCATCATTAGTAGCTCCCTGCTTTGAAGCACGTGGTTACGATATCGAACGATTTGATGAAGCCGGTGTGCCGGTTGAAAAAACAGAGGATATCGGCGGAGAAAGTCCCGGACCCTGGGATGAGCTTGGCAGCTCATACTTCGCTCAAAAAGACAAAAATTCAATTCTCGATTACATACCGGAAAATGGTCTTCTTGTTTTCGAGACTTTGAATACGCTTGATTCGATAGTCGAAGAAACTCCTGCTATTGAAACAAATATAAATCTGGTTGAAAGCGATCTTGAAGGTTTCGAAATGGATGATGGGGCATCGCAGCCATCGATAAAACTTCCTTTCCTGACAAGAGAATCAATCGAGAAAAAAGCACAAAAGCATCAGCAATTAGTCTTTCTATCAAGCTCCGATGATATGCCATCAACCAATGTGATACAGATTCGCACGCTCGGGATCTCCCCTGATTTTTCCTCACTTCCAGCAAGAATCAAGAAACTCGCAAAGCAGCTCCCGATAGCTGGGGGATACATAGTAAGCCGGAGCGCGAAACGTCTTGAAACGGATTTTTTAGAGGAGTTAGATGGCAGAGGATTAATCTATGGAGAGCTCTTCGGAGGTTTTATTCTTCCCGATTCCGGAATCGCACTTGCCGGTGATGAGGAGTTATTTCCGAAGAAGATACATCCGCTAACGCGTCACAAACGGAAATCAATAACTCAAAAAGAATTGATGATGATTCACGAGGGGGAATATATAGTTCATGCCGATTACGGGGTTGGGATATTCAAAGGGATTGAACGTCGAGTGGTCAGCGGAGTCACGCGCGATTATATACTTCTCGAATATGCGTATAGCGACAAGCTTTATGTACCCACAGACCAGCTCGAAAGCATCTACAAATATTCCGCGGGGGAAGGTAATGCGCCGACGATACATCGCCTCGGCTCAACAGACTGGATAAAAACAAAACAGAAAATCAAAAAATCGTTAAGGAAAATCGCTGAGGACTTGCTTCTTTTGTATAGAAAACGGGCAGCGATGAACGGTTATTCATTCAGCCCCGACCAGGTGTGGCAGAACGAAATCGAGGATGAGTTCGAGTGGGTGGAAACTGAAGGCCAGGAGAGGAGCATAAGAGAAGTCAAGAAGGATATGGAATCGTCGAAGCCGATGGACAGGTTGGTCTGCGGTGAGGTGGGTTATGGCAAAACGGAACTCGCTATAAGGGCGAGTCTGAAAGCTGTGCTCGATGGGAAGCAGGTCGCCCTACTCTGCCCTACAACAATCCTCGCGCAGCAGCATTTCCTGACTTTTTTAAGAAGGCTCGGACGACTTCCGATTCGAATCGAAATGCTTTCAAGGTTTCGAAGTCGGAAAGAACAGTTGGATGTCATAAAGAGACTCGGGAAAGGCGATGTGGATGTCGTTATTGGAACACATAGAATCCTGAGTAACGATGTATGTTTCCCGAAACTCGGATTGTTAATCGTGGATGAGGAACAGAAATTCGGAGTTCGCCACAAGGAAAAAATCAAATTCATAAAAGCGAATATCGATGTGCTTACATTGACCGCAACACCTATCCCGCGCACTCTATATATGTCGCTTGTTGGATTACGAGATATATCGTTCATCGATACTCCTCCGCCGGGGAGATTACCAATCAAAACATATATAAAACGATTCAACTCGAATCTCGTGAGGGATGCCTTACGTAGAGAAATAGAGCGAAAGGGTCAAATTTATTATTTATTCAACAGGGTTGAAACAATAGGAGCTGTTTACGAGAAGTTGACGCAGCTGGTTCCTGAAGCGCGAATAGTAATGGGACACGGTCAGATGGAGGAGCGAAAGCTGGAAAAGGTAATGCTCGAATTTCTCGCGGGCGAGTTTGATGTTCTGCTCTGCACCACCATTATCGAAAACGGTCTTGACATTCCCAACGTAAACACATTGATAGTTGAGAACGCGCAGAATTTCGGTCTTGCACAGTTGCATCAATTGAGAGGACGAGTCGGACGGTCATCATTGCAGGCATACGCCTATTTCATGTATCCGAATGAGCATAAACTGACATCGATAGGACGTCAACGACTTGAAGCGCTCGCGACATACAGCCATCTCGGTGCCGGATATGAGATAGCTCGTCGAGACCTTGAACTCAGAGGAGCCGGAAATATCCTCGGTCCGGAACAGCATGGTTATGTCGGTCAGGTAGGCCTTGAAATGTATTGCCGTCTGGTCGATGAGACAATCCATGAATTGAAGCTCGAAGAGGGATTCATGGATGATGAGGAATATACTCCAATCAAGGGACCGGCGATTGATGTTCCTTTCAGCGCACATATGCCTGAGAATTATATACCTGCGATTGCTGAGCGACTGGATATGTATCGCCGACTCGGGAAAATCAAAAACGATGAGGAATTGAAAACAATACGCGAGGAGTTAATAGACAGATTCGGACCGCTTCCGGAAGTTGCGATAAGGCTTTTGGAGATAGTCGCCATGAAGAATGTGCTTCGAGAAATTTTTGTCAGCGCTGCACATTACAATACCGAGGAAAAACAGTTCAACATATTTTTCGAGGCAGGTGAGCCTCCTCTTCCATGGTATAAGGGAACTTGTCTTGTTGGACATCACCTTCTGAAGAAGACACAAAAAGGATTCTGGTTCCGTGCTGTCGGCGACTGGGATGATATTTTCAAGACCGTAAGCGAGGTAGTTGAAGGGATAAAGACGAAACAATTTTTGAGTTTGACGGTGAAAACGGCTCAAAGATGATAAACACTCTGTTTAAGAAAGTTTTTATCATGCAAAAATATTAGCTTGTTTCAGCTAATTTTATGAATTGTCAGATATGTTCCTGATTCAGATGGACTAACCTGTACATTCGGGCCGGCAATCCAAACCCAGAGTTGAATGGTTTCATCCTTATTTAACGGGATTATGTCACTTATGCTTAAGGACATATCATTATTAACGAATACTCGTCCGTAGCTTAAAGCATATTCTACAGTTCCATTTTTACGAACAGCAATTCCGATTTTGGCTGGATTGAGAGTTACACTAAATAAAACAGTCGCGTTCACCTGATAATAACCATCCATTTTTGCTTTGAATTGATAAGTCGGGTTCGGATATGTCTCGCTGTCGAAGCTGCCAAGGTTGTCGTATGTTTCGCCATCCAAACATAACTTATACCAATTGGGATTAATTTGTTGCGACGGAGCAGTTGAGAGAAAGGCTCTTACTTTTTCAGTTTGGTCGATTGTTACGGGGCCCTTTAAATAATTCGGCTCAGAGCCAGCCTGATAAATGCCATAAGTTTCAACCGATTCAGAACCCACTACTGTTGGGCATATTTGCTGAAGATAAATTCCATACATTTTATCTACATTTGGGTTGCTTGGAAGATCGGGGGTAGTATATTTAAAACCGGCATAGCTTGTTATATCAGCATCAGATGCAACAGTAGATGTAGCATTGTATGAGCTTACCTCACCGCTGAAAGTTGTATCTATATCAGTATTAACCTCCCATGTTCCCTTTGCATAGTTGGGATCATTCCCTTCCTGATATATACCCCACGAATTTGTAATTCCATCAATCTTTGATGTTTCTAAATACATACCATATGAATTCGCAACTGATAGATCATAATTTACTAGCTTATTTATTTCAGGAGTGGAGTATTTGAAGCCGATTAACTTCTCCGAAATAGTGACATAGTTATAGCTTAATTCAAAAATTGATTTTGCTCCAATGTTGATGAAGTTTTCAACTTCAAACGGGGGAGGAGTTGGAGGACCCTCATAATGATAAGCACCTATGTTTGAGTCAACCGTCATATATCCGTTAAAAAGGTTCTCTTCACTGCCCTCTTGTCGAAAACCATATATATGTGGTAAATGTGCGTCTGTTGGTCTATGAATCAAATGCTCGATTGCAACACCTGCAACTTCGTCTACTATTCCATCTGAGATATCCATAGTATGAACTCCGACACCAGCAAGCCTTTTTACATGACCGCCATCAATATTGACATAGGTACCAAAACAAACAGCATCCCCATAATTCCAAACATCATAAATATACCCGGGACGGGGATCAGCTAAAGCAATACCACCTCGCATACCAACCGCAACATCTGCTCCCGGGTAAACTTCGTATTGAGACTCGGGATAGCAATCAACGCCGCCAGTAATTCCTGCTGCATAATTAATTCGACCACTATTGACTATCATAAAGCGCCCATCTATCACTTTGGTTCTGATATCCCGACCTGAGACCCATATCGTATCTTCGGTCGTATCATAAGTGTATTTACACTCTAATGTTGCTGGATATCTATCCTGGCTCGGGTGGTTTATAGAACTGGTTTGTGTTACCTCAAGATAACCACCATAGTATGTGTCAGCCGAATCAGAATAATGCTTGTCAAGATAAATAACGGTGTTGGTTGGGAAAAAGGCTACATCCGCCCCTAAGTAAAGCCGGCTTTTGTCATAGAAATTACCATCGAGTGTAATTCTGCCATTTTCGAAAGTCAATTTAGGATTGCTAGCACCTGAACCCTCGTCAAATGTCCAGGCGAAATCGGAACCACCGCCCCAAGTGCGAGTTCCGACTTCGGTTGCATCGAGACCAACGAGGACAAAATAATCATCCCCATCATTATCAAGAGTCAAATCAATTCCACTCCGGGGAGGAAGTGTACTATCATCCTCTCTAAGCTCATCACTGAGGAAACCACATACCTGATCAACGTCCACTGATCCGAAATCATTGCAGTAAGGTGGTTGGGCAGTAGATGAACTGCATGTGAACATAAATGCCGCAAATATAATTATGAGCAGCATAGTCCTTTGTGAAATCATGTTTTTCATGATTGAACCTCCAGAAATTATTAGTTTAAATTTGATTAAATTATTATTATATCATTCCCAATACCCGTTTGGCAAGAGCTTCATTATGTAGCAATCCCAATTACCAACATAATTTGGTGGATACCATTTTCCTGGCCCTGGATCGAAATCCTTATCATCTCGATTATACCAGCCACAAATGTAAGAAATACCCTCTGAATCAACATCAAGTCCGGCTTTTGTCAAATCAGGGATCCACCACCTTCCCCATATCTTATTTCCATTATTATCTAGCCTGCCAAGATTACATAGCTCCGAGCCGGTTTGCCATTGCCATTCACCTAAAACCCAAAAATAATCTGAACTAATTGATATACACCGAGCATAATCAAGGCCACCACCACCCCAAGTAAAGACTAAAATAAAATCACCATCCGGGGCAAATTTGCTGACGAAAACATCGCTTTCCCAGACCGCAGTTCGTTCCTCGGTTTCGAGCAGATCGGGATTGAAGTCAACGGTGTAATAGAAATCACCAACAACATAGATATCGTCGTATTCATCAACTGTGCATTCCTGTGCTTCATCCTGATATGTGCTTCCCCATGTATGCGCCCATTGGAAATTACCGTTTGAATCAAACGAACTCAAAAATGCGTCCTTGTAGTCTCCACCAGCAGGTGAATGAATGTCAGACCCTGAACCGGGATCGAAATCGCATATTCCGCTGAACTCTCCCGAGCAGTAAACGTTACCAATACTATTGCAGACAACACCATTGCCTTCATCGCTATAACCATTGTCAGGCGCTCCCCATGCGCGAGCCCAATGAAGAACTCCTGTAGAATAAAACTTGCTTATGAAAACATCCAGCCAACCATGAGATGAATATATTTCTTCTCTAACTGGGTCGGGATCAAAGTCCACTGTGCCCTCAAAAAATCCGGTTGCACATACATTTCCAAATGAATCAGTGTAAATCCTGTTGATATCGTCAAAACCAGACCCGCCCCATGTCACAACCCCAATATAGTCACCATTTGGCATGTACCTTGCCAAGAAACAGTCAAAGTCTCCATTAGAGGTACGTAAATCGGAACCATCCCCGGGATTAAAATCAGCTGTCGACCGAAATCGCCCGCCAACATAAATGTTGCCCGCTCCATCAATATCAATGGATTTACCATCATCACCATCCTCACCTCCCCACGACTTTGCCCATTGGAAATTGCCGTATTTATCGTATTTGACAAGAAAGGCGTCACTATATCCATCTGCGGTATGGATATTCTGTTCGTCAGGGTCTGGATTAAAATCAACCGAACTTTGAAATAATCCGGTTGAATAGATATTTCCATTTTTATCCACTGCAATATCATAAGCATAATCATCCCCCATGCCGCCCCAGGTGCGAGCCCAGCCACCGTTTTCTGGCGTTATCTTGATTGTGACTTCATCATACAAAGCGAGCGAACCTGATTTTGATGTTGTCGCTATTAGATATCCAAAGTAATTTCCCGATGTTGCTCCGGCGTTGTTCGTGAGAGTATAGCCCCATTTTTCGGAATCTATTTGATGAAACGAAACAAGCGATGTACCAGTTATCTGCGGACAATAAAGCTTAACCGAGTTGACATCATTACTCCATGAATGTGCAGTAACCTCAAGTTCTGTCGATGAGCCGAGTTGGTCGAGGATAATCCCCTGCGTGAAGTTTGTCAGCTCGTATGGCTCCTCGCAATTTGTGGGATATGATGCATCCACTTCAATTGTTAAATTGAAATCGCCATCGGGAAGATATATCTTAAAATTCTCGGTATGTTGTGTCAGACCTTGAAACCTTCTGTTTGTCTGGTCTTTTGCGTACGCTTTGAATGGATTAATCGGAAGTCCTCCGGGGATGTCATATAGCGATGTCCAATCATCAGCATTTATGAGCTTATGTCCGAGTGCATCGGTGTAAACGATCAGGCGGACATCATATCCTGAAATTTGATATGGGTTGGTAATCGTGAAGTCAATGCTTATTATCCTGGTTTGCGAATTATAAGATTTGATGACCATTGTTGGTGGTGGGATCAAAGGTGTTACATTGAAGTGATATGCGGGTTCGCGGTGTGGAAATATCGTGAATCCTTGCTGAGCCGCTGGGTTGGGAGCATCTCCCTGACTGTCGCTGTTCGGAGCATTCACGTCGATCATCACGTCCCATATGCCCCATAGGATGCGGTTAGTGGAGGCTTCGGATACATCGGATATCGGGAGATCAGGCGCCAAAGAGGATATTTCATCATTCAAGTTTGGCGCTGTGATTGGATTTGAGTGATGCGATGATGAGCATCCGGTTATCATCCATATCGTCATTAGAGTCGCTGGAAGTATCACAAATATTCGGTTCATTTTCTTTGCTCCTCGGTTGAATAAGGCATTTAGCATTATTAATATTACTATTGAATTTTACCACATTTGGAGGGGGTGCTGGGAGCGCTGATTTCCAAATCTAGAAAAGGGTTCTCTCTCCTTTATCCCGCTGCATAGTTTATTCAACCTGAATTGACTATCATAAAGCGACCATCTATCACTTTGGTTCTGATATCCCAGCCAAGAGGAGGCCATGCCGTATCTTCAGTAGTATCGTAAGTGTATTTGCACTCCAATGTTGCCGGAAATCTATTCTCATCCTCAACGTATAATGAACTTTCTTGCGTTACCTCAAAATAACCGCCATAGTTTGTTGAACTTAAAGTATCATCCCAATCATAATGCTTGTCAAGATAAATAACCGTGTTGGTTGGATAATAACCATCAACATCTGCACCGATAGCCAGACGTCCACCCATGTAATTGAAATAATCTTCGCCCGCTTGATAAAGTCCCCATTTATTTGTTACTGTATTGCTGGGATCATCTATTTGGGCTAAATAGAGACCGTATGCATCAGTCACATGACCGCCATCAGTTATATCAATGCTTGCCTGTAATGCTTTTACCCCGCATGCTTGTGGCTGCACAACTGCGCTTCCAGTCCAGTCTTCAGGAGGATTGACCGGATTGTAGTAAACCGATCTCAAGAGTAAATCGGTGTTTTCCACTTGTTCAATTATATACCATATGTTTGCACCATCATTGGGCTTAATTAAATCGCACTGTTTTACCCCAGCTGCCTCAAAGTCAGGACCAGATGTGTGTGGCTCGCCATGGTGAAATGTGACTTCATCAAAATTAATTGGTTGTTCGCCAGACCCATCAACACCATAAATTAAGGTACCATCCGTAGCTATGGGCATTGTGGTTGATCCTCTTATCCATCCCGTTTGATATAGTTTGAAAGCCCCAGCGAAACTATCCAAATTTGTCTCTGATGTCGCCTCCACATTAAACTTTCCGGTATGCGTGGTTTGATTATTTTTGAAAGCTAAACTTGGATTGTCGTCACCTGCGGCATTAAAATACCAGGTGAAGTCAGAATTACCATTCCACCAGGTTCGATTGCCAACTTCAATTGAATCAAAACCTATTCGAAGAAATGCGTTTCTGTCGGGATATACCCCTGTTCCGTCGAGCTCAACATCAATTCCCTTTCTTAAAGGGTCTGTGTCAAGATCAAATATTTTTGCATCAAGAAATCCGCATTCATCATCGAAAGCTGATGCTGCTACATCATTCGTGCATTCTCCGGCTGGCTGGGCTGATATCGGTGCACAAACCAAAATGCCAAAGAGCGAGAATAAGATCAGCATCATAAGATTATTTTTAATTCTCATAGCACACCTCTAAAGTTTTGATGTTAAAAGACTTTAATGTATATTAAATAAGACGCTCTCGGGAATGAAATAGGCTAATAATATTGGAAAATTTAGAATTATTTTTATTCCCAAAGACCATTTGAGAGGACTTTGACAATGAAGCAATCCCATCCATTAGAATAGTTCTGTGATTTCCATATTTTTGGTCCGGGATCAAAATCAGGGTTGTCGTTGCCATACCAACCACAGAAATACGATTTTCCAAACCCTTCTACATCAAAGCCCACAATCCGAACATCAGGATCCCACAATTGAGACCAAATATAATCACCAGTAATCTCAAATTTACTAATGTAAAACCCACCTTCTTTAAAATCAGTTCCTGAACCTGGATCGAAGTCACAATTGTAAGCATATCCCCCTACCCAGAAATGACCATTATGATCAGAGGAGATTACGCGCCCATAATCCAAGCTAGGTCCCCCCCATGTAAGCACCCATTTAAAATCGCCGTTAGGAGCAAATTTGCTGACGAAGACATCGTCATACCAAACTGCGGTTCTTTCCTCGGTTTCGAGCGGGTCGGGGTTGAAGTCAACGGTGTAATAGAATCTACCTACAACATAAACATCATCGAATTCATCCACCGCGCATTCCCATGCCTCATCCTGATATGTGCTTCCCCATGTGTGCGCCCATTGGAAATTGCCGTTTGAATCGAATTTGCTTAAATACGCATCTTGCCAACTTCCGTTGGCTGAATGGATATCATTCCCTGACCCCGGATCGAAATCGCAAGTACCATCGAAATAACCTGAGCAATAAACTGCTCCTCCACTGTCGATAGAGACACCCATTCCAAAATCTTCGCTTATGCTGCCCCATGTCTTAGCCCATTGAAAAACGCCTGATGAGTTGAGCTTGCTTGCGAATACATCATAACCGCCGACTGATGTATGCCTGTCCGTTTGAGTCGGGTCGGGGTTAAAATCCGCACTACCCTCGAAAGTACCGGTTAAGCAGATGTTATTGCTTTTGTCGATATTTATTCTCTTGACCCAATCATAACCTCCTCCTCCCCATGTCCTGGTCCATAGATAATCACCATCTGAAGTGTATTTGGTTAGAAAGCAATCCTCACCACCGCTGGAGGTTTGAATATCATGCGCGCCTCCAGTTCCAAAATCCACAGTTGAGCTGAAAGAGCCAGATACAAGAACATTTCCAGAATTATCAATATCAACCGAATTACCTCTGTCAGGATATGTCCCTCCCCATGTCCTTGCCCATTGGAAGTTACCATATTTGTCGTACTTGACAAGAAAAACATCGAAGTAGCCATTTGAGGTATGAATGTCTTCTCCTTCGGCATCAGGGTTGAAATCCACTGTGCTCATGAAACCTCCCGTTGAATAGATGTTCCCATCATCATCCACTGCTACATCCTGTGCTTCATCATCTCCGACACCGCCCCAGGTGCGAGCCCAGCCGCTGTTAAGGGGAGTGATTTTTATTGTAACCTCGTCATATAAGGCGAGCGAACCGGATTTTGATGTTGTCGCGATTAGGTATCCAAAGTAATTTCCCGATTGTGCTCCGGTGCTGTTCGTGAGTGTTATGCCCCATTTTTCAGAATCTATTGGATTAAACGAAACAAGCGCGGTTCCGGTAATTTGCGGACAATAGAGTCTTACCGAGTTGACATCATTTGACCATGAATGAGCTGTTACCTCAAGCTCCGTTGATGAGCCGAGTTGGTCGAGGATAATCCCCTGCGTGAAGTTCGTGAGTTCATAAGGCTCTTCGCAATTTGTTGGATAGGAGGCATCAATCGCGATGGTGAAGTGCAAATCCCCATCTGGAAGATAAATATTGCATCGCTCCGTATATTGGGTTTGACCATCGAATTTATGGTTTGCCTGGCTTTTTGCATATGCTTTGAATGGGTTTATTGGAAATCCGCCAGGTAAGTCATAAAGCGATGTCCAATCATCTGCATTTGTCAACTTATGACCAATTGAGTCAGTGTACACAATAAGTCGAACATCGTAACCATAAATTGCAAACGGATTTGTGATTGTCATATCCAAGTATACAATCTTTGTTTGTTTGTCATATGAGATGAGTTTTATATGCGGAGCGGGAATCCACGGTGTTACGTTGAAGTGATATGCGAGCTGGCGGTTTGGGACTATCGTGAACCCTTGCTGACGCGCAAAGCTCGGAGCATCTTCCTCACGGTCGATGTACGGCTCAATCGCCACATCCCATAGGCCAAGGATTTGATGGTTTGGAATTTCACCAGCATCATCACCCAATGATAAAAGCGATAGGTCATCCATTTGTGCTGGAATTGTGGGAAGTTTATCAGACCGTGAACATCCGGATAAGCTAATCACCGCGATTACAAGCATCAGGATAAAATCTCGAACCATTTCGTCTCACCATCCATATTGGCTATATTTATGAGGAATCTCCAATTGATTTTACCATTTTTGACTGATTGGGAGCTAACGAATGATCGATGCAAAGAGCCATTTTGGAAAAAATGGGGACAGTCCACAAGCATTATATTTTTTTTGTTCGTTCTACAGGTCGCATTTTACCTATTGTCTCCACACATGCGATTTATCGAGTTGGGACAGTTCCCATTTTTTCATCGAGCTCCACTTGCTGAACACAAACAAAAACCCCCCTTATAACGAGGGGGGTTAGATTTTCGATATCAGATTAAAACTACTGGATAAAATGCACCGCGTGATCAACACGAGTCGGTTTTGGTGCATTCGATATCAGATTCGGCTGGTCCTCCGGAGTCAGTCTGTAGAACAGCTGGGCAGTGATATAAACATTGCCCTCTACATCCGGTCTTGGTACTGTGAAGTTCTCTACACGCTCTTCCATAGGCTTGAGTGTTGTGTCGCTGAGAACCTGAGATGCTCTCCACGGTGAGAATGTCGGATTACCCTCGAGGTCGCCATAGACACGCCTGTAGACTCTCTTACCCTGCCATAGAGTTTCACCCTCCGGTCCCTTGAGACGCACGATGAGTATCAATTCTCTAAGTGGTGAATCGCCGGGAAGATTATGTCCCGCCTTGTCGTTCTTCACTTTAACATCAAGAAGGATATTCGCTGTTTCAATGGTGCTTTCAACCTCGACAGTAGCACATTCTTTGAGGAAATCCGGTGTGTTGCCGCCATAGAATGTATGGTCGAAGACCTCCTGACGGACATCCGAGACGATTGACGCTCTACCCCTGTAGCCGGGCATATGACATTCCTGGCAGGTGGTTATATTTCCACCTGTTGCGTTACCGCCGGTGTTGTAATCGCTGTTGAACCATTCCGTATAAGTGTTGAATACCTGCATTCCAAGCGGATTAGTGTACTGATGGCAATCCTTGCAGAACTCGCTCTGGACGATTAGTTTCGACGGTTCAATGCAGTGGGAGCTTGATACGGTTTGAATATATGGACCCTGTTTAATCTGCGAATTGATGAGTATTACATAGTGGATATCATCATAGCGGTCTATAATCAGGTGGCAATAGTCGCAGAAGACACCATCGGAGTTGTTTTCAAGGATGAAATTCTTATCCATGGTGAGGTCAGCGCCGGGAGCATGACATCTAAGACAGTTAATCTGTGATTTGCCATCAAGGAGACCATCCGGTAAAAGACCTTCACCATGAATAACGATTCCCAGCTCCTCCCTCGTGAGTTTAATCATGGGGTCTTTTACGACCTCCTTGAGCGTCATATACTCATAGTATGTTCGAAGGTTGCCGTGACGGAGAACCTCGCGCTGTGCTTGTGTCTCTTCTTCGACATATCCGAGGCGTTCTTTCCGCTCGCCTTTGTCATACGGAGGGGGCACCACTTTGCCCATCACCGTTTCATAAGTCTCTTCACTTATGATCTCGGGATTTCCAAGATAGGAAAGATACTGATTGTAGAATGTTTTGAAGATAGGATCGCGCCATGAGAGATAATGCATCGAGTTTGTCCACTCTTCATCATGGCCACGATGGCACTGGCGGCATACCGAGGTTGGTTTGAACGGTGATTCGTTCGATGCCACCAGTTTAAGGTGGTCGGGATCAAGGATATCGCGGATATCATCCGCTATCCTCGTGGGGTCGACCCTTGTCGCGGGTCTTGCCATCAACTGATTCACGCCGGCAAGTGCGACAAGAATCAGGAATAAATAGATAAATACGATAAATGACCTTACGGCTTTAGTCCTCATTCGTGAGGTACCTCTCAGGTTAATATTAAGCAGTTTAAAAATAATCTAACCTAATGCCGACTCTCGTCAGCAGTCATAATCAAATCCAAAACCATTTTGCCCCCACAATAATTTGGACACTATACGATATGGTTGGATGATTGTCAACCATTTATGACACAAATAATCCAACTTAAAGTCAATCCGATTTTATCACAGTAAAAAGCCCTTTTGCTCAACTTTATCAGGATTTCCAACACGATTTTTCAGGCTTCTAAAAGCTCCCCAAAAATATAATCGGATTAATTCGGATTAACTGGATGCAAAAGCCCATCTCGTCGATGGGCTCTGGTATTTTTCAGACCGGGATTTCTTGTACCGGCCCTTATTGCTTTCCATTAAAAATTATACCATGAGCGTGCAGAAAACCTTCTATTTATAGGGCATTGAGCTATACTTGATTGCGAATTACAGGCTGGAAGCCCATGCTACAAATCCGGGGTACAATTAATTCAACATTATATCAATGAAAAACTGTTAACTCAGGTTGCTCTTTTTTCACCTTGCCCGGTGCAATAGCGGGTTTGAATACAGGGAGTAGATTTCGCTCTTTCAGGAATTGGTGAATTTCATCCTTCGACATCAAGGGTGTGGTTTCCGTTGAATAAATTTTACGCGAACCGTTGTATGGCGCTTTTCGACGGGTCAACGGACGCAGGATATACATACTCTCTGACTCTGATGCCATCGGGCTTTCCTCGCGAGTCATGAGTTCTTCGTGAAGCTTCTCACCCGGACGTTCCCCCGTGTAAATTATCTCGATTTTCTCCCTCGGCGATAGCTCATCGATTAAAACCTGAGCGAGATCGACAACCCTCAAGGCCGGCATCTTGAGAATGAACACCTCGCCTCCTTTTGATATCAACGCCGCTTTAAGGACAAGCTCAATAGCCTCAGGAATTGTCATTATGAATCGGCACATTGTGGGATCCGTAACCGTTACTGGTCCTCCACTATGAATCTGGCGGATAAATGTGTTCATGACCGAACCATCGGAACCGATTACATTCCCGAACCTTACCGAGCAGAACGATGATTTGTGCGTGCCTTTATATTCCTGTGCTGCGATGACAAGTTTCTCAGCAAGGAGCTTTGTCGCGCCCATCGTGTTTATCGGCGAAACGGATTTGTCTGTGTTTATGGCGACTACTTTCTCGACACCAGACTCAAGGGCGACCTCCACAAGATTCTGCGTACCGACGACATTGGTCTTAACCGCCTCGAAGGGATTATATTCGCAGAAAGGGACATGCTTGAGTGCCGCTGTGTGGAAAATAATTTCTATTCCCTCGCACGCTCGTCTCAGACGTTCCTTGTCGCGGACATCACCAATGAGGAATCGCACATTCGGGAGATGTCCTATCTGCTCGGACATGTTGAACTGATTGTTTTCGTTGCGGCTGAGGATTCGTACGACATCGGGGCTCCATTCGAGTAGTTGGTTGACAATTTCACGTCCGATAGAGCCGGTGCCACCGGTAACGAGGATACGCCGTCCATGGAAATATTCCCGCAATCCTTTGTCCATTGCATTAATGTTTATCGGTTTAATAGGAGTTAAGCTGAAGAAGGAAAAACGAGGGACAGGAACTGGTTTTCACTAAGAGTAATTGAAGCCGCCTGTTAAGACGATGAAAACCTGTTACTATCCATGATTTTCTATACTTACGGTTGCCTATGGCTCAAATCGCGCAACAAAAATATCGTATAATCCAGTAGACCATAGTATTGTCTCTTTGGGTTCACCCGCACCAAATGTGGATGAGCCACTAAAATCACCGGTTACAACTGTCGTGTTGTCTAATAGCGTGGTTATTCCATAGCCTATGTCAATCTCTAATCCCCCAACGCGTTTTGCCCAGGCAAGTGAACCATCAGGATTGTACCGCGTGATGAAGCCATCAGCATATCCAGCTGAAGTCAGGATTGTCTGGTTTGGTTCACCCTGACCAAATGTGGCTGTTGACGAGAAATATCCTGTCGCAACAAAAGAATTGTCTGAAAGAGATGTAATTCCGTTACCCGCATCTCCCGTTGTACCACCAGCTTGTTTTGCCCACACAAGCATTCCATCTGTATTGTACCGCGCGATGAAAATATCAGAATTACCAGCTGATGTAAGGATTGTCTGGTTCGGTTCTCCCTGACCAAATGTGGCTGTTGACGAGAAATATCCTGTCGCAACAAAAGAATTGTCTGAAAAAGATGTAATTGCTATACCCGTATCTTCCCTTGTACCACCAGCTTGTCTTGCCCACACAAGTGTTCCGTCGGGATTGTACCGAGCAACGAAGATATCAGAATAGCCAGCGGTGGATAGGATTGTTTCGTTAGGTTCACCCTCACCAAAGGTAGATGTACCTCTAAAAACACCAGCTGCAATTATTGAGTTGTCTGACAGCGTTGTTAGAGCTCGTCCAAATTCTATAGTTGTTCCCCCGGCGCGTTTTGCCCATGCAATAGTTCCATCAGGATTGTACCGCGCGATGAAAATATCAGATTTACCAGCAGAGGTTAATGTTGTCTCGTTCGGTTCATCCTCACCAAAGGTAGATGTGTCGTAAAAATAGCCAGTTACAACCGTTGAGTTGTTTGATATCGTGGTTACAGCATTACTAGAATCATCTGAAATTCCCGCGGCGTGCTTTGCCCATATAAGTGTTCCATCAGGATTGTACCTTGCAATGAATATATCATAAGTTCCATTGGTAATCAGTGTTGTTTCGTTCGACTCGCCCTGACCAAAGGTGGCTGAGTCAATAATATTACCCGTTACCATTATTGAGTTGTCTGATAGCGTGGTTATATCATAGCCATAATCATACATTGAACCCCCAGCTTGCTTTGCCCATGCAAGTGTACCATCGAGATTGTACCGCGCGATGAAGATATCCAGATAACCAGAGGATGACAAAGTTGTTTCGTTAGGCTCGCTCTGACCAAAGGTGGCGATTGCATAAAAATCACCAGTAACAACTGTCGAGTTGTCTGACAGCGTGGTTACAGCATAGCCATCTTCATACATTGATCCCCCGGCGCGCTTTGCCCAGATAAGGTTGCCATTATAGCTGACATAGATGACATTAACTGTGAACTCATCGTAAATACATAAAATATCATTTAATTTGTCATGTGCTGAGACAAACAACTTGTAGGCGCCTTCTGGAGCTAGAAAATCGTTCGAAATTGTGCCGGTATAAACATATTCATATGGATTTGGACCTGGACAATCATATTGAAGTAATACAATTCCATTAAAAATGTCAGGAGCCTCAACCTTGACATCACCAATACTCTCTTGCCCTTGCCAGTCAAACAATGTTACCTCAATTGTCGCATCGCCGCCTTCGGATGTTAATCCATCACCGATAACTGCATCAATTTGAACGGGTTCCGGTGCGTTATCAGTTCCCGGTGTCGGCGGATTCGGATAATTCGTCGATACATCAACCACAAGCTTGTACTGCATGGAACCTCCGAAGCCGGCAAGATTAAGATTCCAGCGCTGAGTTTCCTGTGTCACACCGGTTGATGACCATACTCGATAAGGTTGGTCTTTGAAATACGCTTTGAACGGATTCGTGTTGCCGGCGATGGACCCGCCAAGGTTATCAAATAACTTCGTGTATCCATCCGGGTCATATAGAGCTTTGTTGTTTCCTATCGCGTTGAGATTTGGATAATTGAAACTGACACCCGGATTGGCTGGGAGAATGGCAATAACACGCGGGTCGTAGCCATCAATCCCGCTACCTGGATAGGGATGCCTGAGCTTAATATCCGCCCAGAAGTTGGGTGTCCATCCGTAGCCGACAATTTGAAGAACGTTTGGATAAAGCTGCGTTAGCGGGAAATGATAATCAGCGATCCGCTCAGCCGGTGCCGCCGTGAATGTTTTTGCGATTGGATCTATCATGGCATCATAGACTGCGAGGATGCTGCGTCCACTTGTGTCCTCGGTTCCGAGTGACAATTGTGAATCGTTTGACTGAATATTCGGTTCAATCGGTAATTGATTTTTCGATGAACCGGAGCATGATGCGAGTGCGATGACAAGCATCATGGACACTACAATTAGTATTGATGTTTTTATAGACCTCATTGCAGCAGACCTCCTGAGTCTGATTTTAGAAAATTTATTTCATTAAAAGACGAACAAATAATAATATTACTAATGAAATTTAGCAATTACAAATTTTCTGAATATGCGCTTTGAACACGTGAAGCGGAACGAAGGGATTATCCTTCTGTATCAATGGTTTTATAAATCCCGACAGGATGTCGGGGGTACTGCCGATTAGAAATCGGCGTTACGTTTACCAGAGCTTGATGATTCGCAAACCGCCTTCATCATCCGCCACATAAATGTAATTGTTGGATTTGCAAACATCATTTGCATTTCCCGGTGTATCTATGGTTTTAACAATTAAAGCCGATTCCAGTGGTTCGATGTCGATTATCAGTAAACCGGATTGCCTGTCGGCCACATACGCGTAACCTCTGTAAACGTAAACATCGCGAGTCAATCCCGGTGTGTCAATGGTTTTCGCTATATATGCCGAGCCCTTCGGTTCCATGTCTATTATCTGCAAACCGGAAGTACCATCAGCTACATACGCGTAACCACTGGAAATGTAAACACCGCGGGCAGATCCGGGTGTGTCGACGGTCTTGACTATTGATGCCGATTCCGGCGGTTCTATGTCTATTATCTGTAGTCCATCTGTAAAATCCGCGACATACGCGTAACCGCTGGAGACGAAAACATCAAAAGCGTCTCCCGGTGTATAAACGGACTTCACGATGTATGCGGATTCCGGCGGTTCGATGTCAATTATCTGCAAATCGGAATCACCCGTAACATACGCATAACCACCGGACACATGAACACCATAAGCCAAATCCGGCAAACTAACGTTTTTCACTATATAAGCCGATTCTGGAGGATCGATATCGATTATTTGAAGACCGCCCTCTTCATCAGCAACGTACGCATAACCGCCGGAAGCGTAAACACCATAAGCGGTTCCTGGCGTGTTGACAGTTTTCGCTATATATGCTGATGATGGTGGAAAAATGTTAATTATATGCAATCCATAACTCTTATCAGTCGCACACGCATAACCGGTTACATTATCAACATAAACACCATCAGCATAAAACATGTCAACAGCATTAACTATGTATGCTGATCCCGGCGGCTCTATGTCGATTATCTGTAAACCGCCATTAAGATCCGCGACATACGCGTAACCGCTTGAAATGTAAACACCACGAGCACTTCCCGGTGTGTTAACGTTTTTCACCAAGTATGCCGATTCCGGTGGTTCTATAGCTATTATCTGCAAACCGTAGGCATTATCCGCGACATACGCGTAACCGCCGGAAACGTAAACATCCCAGGCATATCCTGCCGTATCAACGGTTTTCACTATATATGCCGATCCCAGCGGGTCTATGTCTATTATCTGCAAGCCAGCGGTATAATCCGCAACATATGCGTAACCGCTGGAAACGCAAACACTAAAAGCATATACCGACGTGGCAACGGTTTTTACTATGGTCCTTGATGGAATATGTATTATTTGTAATCCAGATTCCCCATCCGCCACATACGCATAATCACCGGAAATATAAACGCCATTAGCTTCTCCCGGTGTGTCAATGGTATACGCTACAAAAGCCGATTCCGGTGGGTCTATGTCTATAATCTTTAAACCAGCAGATTCACTCGCTACATACGCAAAAGCACCGACAACGACAACATCATAGGCATACCCACCCGTGCCAACGGTTTTCACCAAATATGCCGATTCAGGCGGCTCTATGTCTATTATCCTTAAACCGGAACCACCATCCGCTAAATATGCGTAGCCACCGGTAACGTAAACACCCTCAGCATTTTGCGAATCAACATAATTTACCCATACCGGATTAACAGGATCTGAAATATCAAAAATTTGAAGCCCATTCTCAGCAGCAGCTATATACATGTAATTTCCAACAATAAATACATCATTACATAAAAAACTCAATGATGAAGGGGTGATATCTTCAGGATTGAAGTTGATAATTTCTACGACATAAAGCGTAAACTCATTATAAATGCTGATTCCTGTTGGCTGATCCCATGATGAGATGAGAAGCTTGTAATAATCTGTGGGTGCGAGCTTCTCATTAGTTATTGTGCCTGTGAAAACGTATTGATCAGGCTCAGGTCCCGGCTGAAGATAATTGAGATTTACAAGCCCGTCGAAAAGGTCAGGCGATTCAACCTGAACGCCACCGATATCCGATAACCCCTGCCAATCCAATAGAGTTGCGTCAATTTGAAGATTCCCACCAGTTGGCGTTAAAGCACCCTGACCAAATGCAATATCGATTTGTACAGGTTCTGGTGCGTTGTCAACAACAGGTGTCGGCGGACTCGGAAAATGCGAGGAAACATCAACCACGAGCTTGTAAGACATCGAACCGCCGAAGCCCGATAGGTTCATTTGCCATCGCCGGGTTTCCTGTGTCACTCCAGTTGATGACCAAACGCGATTCGGTTGATCCTTGAAATACGCTTTAAATGGATTTGTGTTGCCTGCAATCGAACCGCCAAGGTTATCAAATAACTTTGTGTATCCATCCGGATCATATAGAGCCTTGTTGTTTCCTGTCACGTCGAGATCAGGATAGTTGAAACTGACACCGGGATTGGCTGGAAGAATGGCAATAACACGCGGGTCATAGCCATCAATCCCGCTACCGGGATAGGGATGCCTGAGCTTGATATCCGCCCAGAAGTTGGGTATCCATCCATAACCCACTATCTGGAGCACATTTGGGTACCATTGTGTGAGAGGAAAATGAAAATCCAGAGTTCGTTCAGCTGGCGCGACCGTGAATGTTTTCGCGACGGGATCGATCACAGCATCATAAACCGCGAGAACATCCCGTCCGCTTGTGTCATCAATTCCTATTGATGACGGCAAATCTGGAACTTGAATATCCGGTTCAATCGGAGCTTGGCTCTTCGATGAACCTGAGCATGATGCAAGCGCAATGGCAAGCATCATGGTCATCAGAATTATTATTGATGTTTTGTGAAACTTCATTGCGGAAGACCTCCCGAGTCTGTGAATATCAAAATCAATTACGAAATTGAAAGTAATTATATATTAGCCATATTGATTAAGCAATGGTAAATCCGATTAATAGAAAAAAATGGGGACAGTCCACAAGCATTCAGTTTCTTTGTTCGTTCGACAAGTTGCATTTTACCTGTACTCTTTGTTCGTGTAATTTGCTTATTCAGGACTGTCCCCATTTTTTTAATGCTGAAAACCAGTTTCTGTCCATAGTTCTTCCTTTTTTTGTCCGCCGTAGGCTTTGCGAAGGCGGATCACCAGAGTTTGATTATTCGCAAACCGCTTTCCCGATCCGCGACATACGCGTAACCACCTGTTATATATACATCTAATGCAGAATCGGGAGTATCAACTGATTTCACGATGATTGCGCTTTCAGGCGGTTCAACGTCTATTATCTGAAGTCCAGAAGAGCCATCCACGACATAGGCATAACCGCCGGTTACATATACTCCATTTGCGCCATCCGGAGTATCAACTGTTTTCACGATGATTGCGCTTCCGAGTGGTTCAACGTCTATTATCTGAAGTCCTGAATACCCATCCGCGATATAAGCGTAACCGCCGGTTACATATATTCCACATGCATAACCGGGAGTATCAACTGATTTCACGATGCTTGCGCTTCCTATGGGTTCAACGTCTATTATCTGAAGTCCTGAATACCCATCCGCGACATACGCGTAACCGCCGGTTACATATACTCCCTCTGCAAATCCGGGAGTATCAACGGATTTCATGATGTTTGCGCTTTCAGGCGGGTCAACGTCTATTATCTGAAGTCCTGAATACCCATCCGCGACATACGCGTAACCGCTGGTTACATATACTCCATGTGCATAACCGGGAGTATCAACTGATTTCACGATGCTTGCGCTTCCTATGGGTTCAACGTCTATTATCTGAAGTCCTGAATAATCATCCGCGACATACGCGTAACCGCCAGTTACATATACTCCCCTTGCATAATCGGGAGTATCAACTGATTTCACGATTCTTGCGCTTTCAGGCGGGTCAACGTCTATTATCTGAAGTCCTGAATCATAATCCGCGACATACGCGTAACCGCCGGTTATATATACTCCATATGCATCATGAATACCAATGATGGAATTTACAATACTTGCGCTTTCAGGCGGGTCAACGTCTATTATCTGAAGTCCTGAACCACCATCCGCAACATACGCATAACCGTTGGAAACGACATCGCCATAAGCAGATCCCGGGGTATCAACCGTTTTTGCTATATATGCTAAAGCTGGTATGGCAATGTAAATAATCTGCAATCCAGCATCATAATCCGCCAGATATGCGTAACTGCCGGATACATAAACACCATATGCACTCCCCGGTGTATCAACTGTTTTAACTACACCTGATGAATCTATTATGGTTAAACCGGCATTTCCATCCGCAACATATGTATAAACGCCAGATACGTAAACATCATAAGCACTACCCGGCGTGTCAATGGTTTTGACTATATATGCCGAAGCTGGTGGTTCTATGTCTATAATCTGCAAACCAGCATCTTTATCAGCAACATACGCATAACCACTGGAAACAACAACCGCACGAGAATCTCCCGGCGTTTCAACGGTTTTCACTATATATGCCGATTCCGGCGGATCGATGTCTATTATCTGCAAACCGGAATACCTATCTGCAACATAAGCGTACCCGCCAGTGGCATAAACACCAAGAGCAGTACTGGTATCTACGGTTCCTACAATATATGCTGACCCGAGCGGCTCTATGTCTATTATCTGCAAACCAGCATCTCCATCAGCCACATATGCGTAACCGCTGGAAGCGAAAACACCATATGCAACTCCCGGAGTATCTACCTGCTTTATACAGACAGGATTAACAGGATTGGTGATATCAAAAATCAGTAGTCCCTTATCGTCTCCGGCGACGTATAAGTAGTTTCCATCGACAAAAACATCAAGTGATGAGAAATTCAACCATGGCGGGGTGACATCTTCAGGATTGAAAATGATTACCTCCTCAACAAACACCTCGAATTCATTGTAGGACATGATTCCCGTGTTTGTGTCACTTGCAGCTATTAGAAGCTTATAATCACCTTCCGGTGCAAGTTTGTCGTTCGATATTGTACCTGAAAAAACATATTGATCAGGCTCAGGACCAGGTGCAACATAATTGAGATTTACAATCCCGTTGAAAAGGTCAGGAGATTCTATGCTGACGATGCCAATACCGGATGTTCCCTGCCAATCCAATAAAATCGCGTAAATATCGGCACTACCTCCACTTGGTGTTAAACCGCTCCCAATAACAGCATCAATCCCAACCGGTTCCGGTGCGTTATCAATAATCGGTACCGGTGGGTTTGGATAGTTTGTTGAGACATCAACAACCAGCTTGAATTGTATTGGACCACCAAAACCACTAAGTTTCATCTGCCATCGCTGGATTTCGGATGTCATCCCGGTTGATGACCAGACGCGATAAGGTTGATCCTTGAAATACGCCTTGAAGGGATTTGTGTTGCCCGGGATTGCACCTCCAAGATTATCAAAAAGCTTCGAGTAGCCATCGGGTTCCAGAACAACGGAGTTGTTACCAATGCAGCTAAACACTGGATAATTGAAACTCACACCGGGATTTGCTGGGAGGATTGCGATTACGCGTGGATCAAAGCCATCGATTCCACTTCCTGGGAATGGGTGGGTCACTTTAATATCCGCCCAGAAATTTGGGGTCCATCCGTAACCGACGATCTTCAAAACATTTGGATATAACTGCGTGAGCGGGAAATGATAATCGGCATTTCGGTTGGATGGTGCGATCGTGAATGTCTTCGCGACCGGGTCTATCACAGCATCATAGACCCCAAGGATGCTTCGATTGCTTATATCCTCAATTCCGAATGATGTTGGAAGTTCTGTTTCGGACAGGTTCGGAGAAACTGGTAATTCTCCAACTTTTGATGAGCTTGAGCATGATGTCATCAAAATGACAGCCGCAAGCATCACCATAAATTTTATTGATGTCTTCGCGAACCTCATAGCACCATACCTCCCGGTTCCATGAATTCAAACAGTTTAAATATTGAAATGCATATGAATGATAATAAAGTTAAATCATTCTGGCAATAGTAAGCCCAATAATTTATGTGGAGCTTAGAAATAAAAAATCAATTAGCGAATGGATCGGCTTATGAATTTTGCGGATTTATTTTGAAATAACAGGCTGGAAGCTTATGCACAACAAGATTTGATATAACAGGCTGGAAGCCTATGCTACAATCGCTAAAACTTGATTATTCGCAAACCGCCACATGTATCAGCTATGTATGCGTAACTGCCTGCAATACTGATACCCCTTGCGGAAACAGTTGTATCAATAGTTGTCAATATATAAGCCGATTCAGGAGGATCGATATCGATTATCTGTAATCCGGATTCATCATCCGCTACGTATGCGTAACCTCCCGAAACATAAACATCATTTGCAATACCGGATGTATCTATCGTTGCATCAATATGCGCTGATATTAGAGGAGCAATATTGATTATTTGAAGACCAGCTGCGCCATCAGCCACATACGCATAACCACCTGAAACATACACACCCTGAGCGAACTCGGTTGTATCAACAGTTTTAAAAATATATGCCGATTCAGGAGGATCGATATCGATTATCTGAAGACCGGAATAACCATCAGCTACATACGCGTAACCGCCTGAAACGCGAACATCAAAAGCGCGATCGAATGTATCAACTGTTTTTATTATATATGCCGATTCAGGTGGATCGATATCGATTATCTGAAGACCGGCTTCATCATCAGCAATGTACGCATAACCTTCGGATGCATCAACTCCAAGGGCATTACCGGGTGTATCGACAGATCCCGCGAGATAAGCTGATTCAGGAAATTCCATATTGATTATCTGGAGACCGGATTCATTATCCGCTACATAAACGCAATTATTTAAAACACTGATATCCTGAGCGGAATCAAGTGTGTCGACGGTTCTGATTATTTTTGCCGATTCAGGCGGGTTGATATCGATTATCTCAACACCGGCACCCCAATTCGCCACATACGCGTAACCATCTGAAACTTGCACTTTAAAAGCCCATCCGGGTGTGTTAACAGTATTCGCAATGTACGCTTCTTCAGGTGGATTTATATCGACTACCTGGATACCAACCACCCAATCGATCACGTACGCGTAATCGTCTGAAACACGGATTTCATAGGCATATCCGGGTGTGTCAACGATTTTCACCAAATTTGGCGATTCAGGCGTGTTGATGTCGATTATATATACGCCATCCATGTTATCAGCCACAAACGCGTAACCGTTTGAAACGTCAATACCAAAAGCATTTTCAGAACCATTTATAGTGCTTATGATTTCCGGTGATTCAGGAGGGTCGATATCGATTACCCGAAGACAATACGCATTGCCAACTACATACGCGTAACTTCCTGAAACATAAACATCCTCCGCGGCATCAGTGAATAAAGAACTGACCACATATGACGATTCAATCGGATCGATATCAACTATATTAAGACAGCCATTATCATAATCGGTCATATAAGCGTAACCGCTTGTAACATAGATACTATTAGATAAACCGTTTATCGCGACAGATTTTACGAGATATGCCGATTCTGGTGAACTTATGTCGATTATCGAAAGACCGGATTCACTGCCCGCGACATACGCGTAGCTACCGGAAATATCAACTTCAAGGGCGGCACCAAGCGTTATGACAGAATTAACGATATAAGCCGATTCAGGAGGGTCGATGTCGATTATCCGCAGATCAAATGCGCCATCCGCCACATACGCGTAACCGTTGGAAATACGAACATCAAAAGCTAAACCATCAGTATCGACCGAATTTACCCAAACAGGATCTGCGGGATTTGAAACATCGAATATATGAAGTCCGTTAACATCAGACGCTAAATAAGCATAATTGCCATCAACACAAATGTTTCGAGGCGAAAAATTCAACCATGGAGGAGTGACATCAACAGCGTTCATCGGATCTCCCTCTACTATGGCTGTGAATTCATTATATATATAAGTATTTGTTGCCTCATCTAACGCTGCAACGAGAATCGGATATTCGCCCATGGGAACGAGAAATTGATTTGAAATCGAACCGGAAAAAACATATTCATCGGGATTTGGTCCGGGAGTGTTGTAACTGAGGCTAACTACACCATTGAAAAGCTCGGGGGCTTCTACTGATACATCCGTTCCGGAGGCACCTTGCCAATCGAGGATTGTGACATCGATTGATGCACTTCCACCCTCCGGGGCAAGTCCTGATCCGATAGTCGCCTCAATATTGACGGGTTCAAGAGCGTTATCCACACCGACCTGAGGCGGGTTTGGGAAATTGGTTGAGACATCGACTACAAACTTATACTGCATCTGACCGCCAAAACCCTCAAGGTTCAAATTCCATCGCTGAGTTTCGGAGGTCACTCCCGTCGATGACCACACGCGATTGGGCAAATCCTTGAAATACGCTTTGAATGGATTTATATTGCCGGGTAATGAGCCGCCGAGAATGTCGAAAAGTCCGGTGTAACCATCGGGTTCCATAACTACTTTATTGTTGCCTGTTGCATTGAGTTCAGGATAATTAAAACTCACTCCCGGATTTGCGGGGAGGATTGCGATGACACGCGGATCGAAGCCGTCAATACCGCTTCCGGGATATGGATGCCTAATCTTAATATCAGCCCAGAAATTGGGGGTGAATCCAAATCCGGTGATTGTCAGTACGTTTGGATAAAATTTGGTAAGTGGAAAATGATAAGCGCATTCTCGCTCAGCGGGAGTCACGGTGAATGTTTTAGCGACAGGATCAATTACGGCGTCATAGACCGAAAGAACACTTCGCTCGTTCTTACTGTCAGATCCGATAGATAATGGTTGTTCCGCTCCGGTCAGACTCGGATAAACTATGGATTGTCCTCCTTCAAACGAACCTGAGCATGATACGGATGCGATAATAGCTATGAATATTATGATTAGCGTCGTTGATACTTTTATGAATCTCATTAATACAGACCCCATGAGATACTGAAAGAAGCTGATTAAAAAATTTATGTGAATGATAATAGGATTGGACTATTTTGGCAATAGTAAATCCAATAAATATGAAAAAACCAGGGACAGGAACTGGTTTGCAAAAAGAGCGCTTGAAGTTACTGGTTAAGGCGATCCCTTTTGCTTTTTATTATGGACCTCCTTGTTTTACTGAAATAGCGTGGAAATGGAATTATGACTGTTGTATAATAATAAGAAGTTATCAGGCTTCAACAGATGATGAGGGGCAAGGTTAAGAAAATCAATGAGTGAGTACAAGTTCTCGGAGCATGCTTATGACATGCTATTTGAGAGAAACATTCAGGAATCCTGGGTGAAGTTGGCTATGGATGATCCTGAAAGACAGGAAACAATGGATGATGGAACTGTTCATTATATTCGAGCTATTGAGGAATATGGGGGAAGATATCTACGTGTGGTGGTAAATGCAGCTGTAACGCCACGGATAATCGTAACCATTTTCTTTGATAGAAGAATAGGGAGATCAGAATGAGACTAAAGGTAGATCAAAAGAATGATGCTTTATACTTTCGGCTGGACGAATCAGCGATTGTCGAGTCCGAGGAGATTAAACCTGGTATTATCCTTGACTACGATAAAAATGGCTATGTGGTTGGAATTGAGGTGCTTGGTCTGAGCAAGCGCGTTCCGGTCGAGATGCTTAGGACTTTGCAATTCGAGACTGTATAAGGCTTAATAAACTATATTGACTCGGTTGACCGCAAAAAGTTGCAGATAGACGAGAATCCGTAAACTGGGGATTCCACACCGCAAATACCTTATTGGTAGTGGCTTAGAAATGGTGTCTGGCTACTTTTTTTAGAGGACTCGTTTGTGGGGAGCAGGTTAGTCGCACCCGGGCTATCGCCACACTCTTGCTCTAATTGTGTCACATATTTCTGAAAGGCAAGCATCAATTTCATTAAGATTTTTATCTCTGTAATCCCAATAATTATCAGAATTAAGATCAAATGAGTAAAATTGTGTGCCTTCCCGCTTACACACATCAAGCAATTTTCGAATTGATTTATGGATTTCTGGTGCATAAAAAGGACGATTAATTTCAAACATTGTACCTATTTCTCTCAATTCATCAAAAAGTTTATTAATTCTCTCATTCTTAATTTCCATTTTGCTAATATCCTGAGTATCCCAAAAAGGTCTAAGGCTGTTAACAATATATGTCAATTTAGTAATTTCCTTCCATAAATTTTCATATATATTAAATTCTTTCTCAAATTGAATACTATGTACGAAAATATCCATTTCACTTTTTTTTCTCAATTCTTCAATAAGTTTATCACTATCAAGCTTGAGTTCTTCTAAAATTCTCATGCTCCTTTCTCGGTCTTTCTCGTATATTCTATTCGCCCATACTCTCCCAAGCCAGCCTGAAGCAGCAACTACAATTAAAGCTCCAATTCCAGTTGATAAACCAAAAGCCGAAGTTATTTTAAAAATAGTATCCCAATCCATAATCCAACCTCCAAATGTTATAATATATAAGTCTGTCAAAATGCGAACTTATATTATGGAAGTCGCTTGATTGCCCTATTCAAACAAGTGAACATAATTTGAGCTACAAAATACCTTACACCAAAAGATTCCATCCCGGATTACAAATTGCTTCTTAGCAACTAAAACAGGATTACCTAAGGTTCAAATCGCGCGATGAAAATATCATAACCTCCAGCGGAAGTCAGGATTGTCTCGTTGAATTCACCCGGACCGAATGTGGCTGAGTCATCCAAATATCTAATCACAGCTGTCGAGTTGTCACCAAAGCTTGACTATTCGCAAACCATAAGATCCAGCTGCTATATATGCGTAATTATCGGAAAGATAAACATCTTGAGCATTTCTTATACTAATTGTTTTCTCTATATATGCTGATTCCAAAGGATCTATATCTATTATTTGAAGCCCTGAATACTCGTCCACAACATACGCATAACCATTGGAAACAAAAACGCTATCAGTATTTACTGGGATGATTTTAACTAGATCAGCTTCCTCAATTGGATCGATATCTATTATTTGCAGCCCATCATATGAAGCCGCAAGATATGCATAACCATTAGAGATAAAAATTCCATAAGCCCAATCTGGGGTATCGACAGATTTAACTATGTATGCCCCCTCAATAGGTTCTATGTCTATTATCTGTAAACCTTCAGTATAATCAGCTACATATGCGTAACCGTCAGAAACGAAAACATCGTAAGCGGCTCCGGGCGTATCAATCGTTTTATAATAATAAGCTGATTCAGGTGGATCTATATTAACAACAAGTAATCCATCCTCACCTCCTGTCACATAAGCATAAATCCCAGAAATGTAAATATTACCCGGGTATGATGGCAAATCAACACTTTGTACAAGATGTGCAGATTCCAAAGGATCGATATCAAATATGACAAAATCGTAAGTACCGCTAGTTCGATGCAAGGATAAATACGCATAACCATCAGCAACGAAGAAAACACCCCCATAGAATAGGTTATTTCTTTCAATAGTTTTCACAAGATTTGCTGATTCAGGAGGTTCGATATCCACAATATTGAGCCACCAGCTGCTAGTGTATGCGTAATTACTTGAGATGAGAACATGACCAGCAGTGCAAGTGTTAATACTTCTTACTTTATATGCTGAAGCAGGTGGGGTCACGTTAAAAACATGCAAACCAGAGTTAGAATCAGTTACATAGGCACAGCCATTTGAAACATATAGTTCTCCTCCCCAATATGAATAACTGGAAACGGTTTTTATAATGGATACCGACTGAGGGTCTAAATCTATTATAGTTAGCATTCCGTAATCAAACCAATCGCAAGTCCATCCAGAGACATATGCATATTTGCCCGAAACGAAAACATCAGAAATACAGCCTGATATGTAAACGGTTAACACTTGATATGCCGATTCCGGTGGGTCTATATCGATTATCCGTAAACCAAGATGTTTGTCTGCTACAAGTGCGTAACCTTCTGAAACGAAAATACCTGTGGGAATTAATTCCGCCATTCCGACCATATTCACTATAAATGCTGATTCCAGTGGATCGATGTCCACTATATATAAACCATTATAAGTGCTCGTTAAATAAGCGTAACCACCCGAAATGAAAACATTCTGACTTGAAGTCGGTACATCAATATATTTCGCAACATGTGCGTTTTCAGGCGGTTCAACATCTATAATGATTAAATCTGAACTCGCTAAATATGCGTAATCTTCTGAAACGAAAAGATCACTGGCACTTTCTGTTATTTCAACAGTTTGAACTATATATGCAGAATCGAGCGGGTCAATATCTATGATTTCTAATGAACATTCGGCTCCTCTATGTAATATATATGCATAACCATTTGTTACGGAAATTCTATCAGAAAAACCAGAAGTGTCGATTCGTTTAATCCAAACAGGATTTATTGGATCTGAGATATCGAATATATGAAGTCCATTTACACCACTTGCTGTATATAAATAGTTATTTTCGACAAAAACATCCTCAGGGGAGAAATTTAACCATGGCGGAGTGACATCGATAGGATTGAAAACAACTTCATCAGTAACACGAACCATAAATTCATTATACATATTTAAATTAGTGTTCTGATCCCAAGCTGCTACAGCTATTCCATAAATGCCCTCGGGTGCGAGAAGCTCATTTGCTATCGAACCTGTATATATATATTCATCATTATTTGGGCCGGGCTCCTGATAGGTAAGGTTTATCAAACCATTAAAAAGCTCAGGAGATTCAACTACAACTCCCCCAATACCATTTGTTCCCTGCCAGTCCAAGAGGGTAACTCGTATATCAGCACTTCCACCTTGCGTGGTTAGTCCCTCGCTGATTGCGGCATCAATCTGAACCGGTTCAGGAGCATTGTCAGTGATAGGTACTGGTGGATTAGGAAAATTAGTGGATACATCAAGCACAAGTTTAAAGGAAACCGGACCACCAAAACCCGATATGTCCATCTGCCAACGTTGGGTTTCAGATGTTGCACCTGTGCTTGCCCATCTTCGATACGGTTGACCTTTGAAATACGCCTTGAACGGATTCACGTTACCAGGGATTGAACCACCGAGCCAGTCGAAAAGCTTTGTGTGGCCATCGGGGTCGAGGATTACGGAGTTATTTCCATTCACACCAAGTGCTGGATAATTAAAGCTTACACCCGGAATTGCGGGGAGGATAGCGATTACTCGCGCATCAAAGCCATCTATCCCACTTCCCGGATATGGATGGGTAAGCTTGATGTCCGCCCAGAAATTGGGGGTAAATCCATAACCGACAATCTGTAGCACATTCTGGAAATATTGGGAAAGCGGTAAATGATATGTGCTTTCGCGTGTGGATGGCGTCACCGTAAAAGTTTTCGCGATGGGGTCAATCACGGCGTCATAGACAGCAAGGACACTTCGTCCGCTTGTGTCATCAGTACCGAATGATAACGGCAAATCAGATACCTGATTAGATGGTTCAAGCGGAGATTGGTTCTTTGATGAACCCGAGCATGATGCAAGCACAATAGCAAGCATCACGGTTATCAAAATTATTATTGATGATTTAAGATACCTCATGGCAACAGACCTCCGGATTTTAAAAATTCAGATTTTTCTGTGAAATTACATATGAATGATAATAAGGTTAAATCATTTTAGCAATAGTAAATCCAATAAATATGAAAAACCCAGGGACATGAACCGGGTTTCATCATCTTGTAAAAATATTCAAGAAGTCGATTTGAAAACCAGTTCCTGTCCCTGGTTTTTTAGCAGAACTATTATTGGTTTTTAAAAAGCGAAATCGAGACGTGCGGTGATGAAATTCTCACGCGCTTTTTCCAACGATGTCTCTGAATTACCCTGCTCCTGGGTACGTTGACTCAACTCGAGATGAAGCGCCAGATTATCCTGTAAGTAATAACGCGAGCCAAGAGTAAAGGCGCGGATATCCTGGTTCAGCGTGGATGGTGTGTTGACCATGTCGAGACGTGCAAAGAGAACGAGGTCCGTCTTTGGAAGGTAGCTGAGTTCGGCAAAACCGCCATTGAATGTTACATTCGAGTCGGTACCCCAGAGGGTGCCGTTGTCGTGCCCCTGAAGGTACTGAAGGGCAAGGTTGAAATGGTCAAAGTTTAAGCTTGCGTCGAGACCCATCCGATTGAAGGATTCCTTGGGTGCAGAGGGTGAATCTCCAGGATGCGATTTTCCAAAATAGCCTACCAGACCGACGCGTTGCCCGGCGGTCTGACCTTCACCTGCTCCGAATACCTGTTGTAGACGCAAATAAAAGTCACTTGGTCTGCCGTTGATATTTGATGAGGAAGAGCCATTGATGAGACCGGCAGCGTAGCCAAAGCCGCATGGCGAATAGCCAGTGAGCTCAATACCTTCCTGTGTATCGGAGAAAGCGGCTCCCCCAGCGAAAGAGAAATCATATATCTCATATGGGCTGTAGCTGATGCTTCGCTTCACACTGAAAGGAATGTAATCCGGCTCAAAACGTCCTACGCGAATATTGAATCTGCGTGAAGGAAGGATATTGCTGAACATGACATTTGCCATTTCCACTGTACCGGATTGACCAACAACGCCACGCGAGGCATTGATCTGAGGTGGATAGACCATGAAATAGCCTATGTTCTCACCAATAAGACCGCCAGATAGGAAATCGAGAGAGGATATCTGGAACTGACTGACATCTGTGGCGCCGGTAGTGTTTGTAAATTTATCACGGTTATAACCGGCAGTGGTACGGAATGCTATGGGAGCAGGTGTTTCGAGCACCGTTTTTTCTTCATTCTCACGTCCTGGCAGCTGATAACCGTTATGGCGGAATCGCAGTCCGAAATCATTCAGGCGTGGGAAGTTGGAATGGCACATTGTACAGTTGAACCCATATTTTCGAGCGAATACGGGCACTGCATTGGCGGGGGTAGGGATTGAAAGCACCACTGAAACTAAAACCATCAGGATCATAGTAGTCTTGAGTAGTTTATTTTTCATGGATATTTCTCCTTTACTCCGGTAATACGGGTTCTTCAATGTTTAATGGCTCTCCAGTGAGAGCTTTAAGAAACGCAACGAGGTCAGATTTTTCCGCCTTGGTGAGATGGAGGGGCAACATAAGCGGATCATGGTTCGGATTGGGAATGCCACCTTTGTCATAGAGGTTCACTACATCCTCAAGTGTTTTTTCGGACCCATCATGTAAATAAGGCGGAGTTAATTCCACGCTACGCATAGTTGGAGTTTTAAAAGCGCCCATATCGATAGGGTCCTTTGTCACATTATAGCGTCCGACGTCCTCAAATTTCCTATTCTTGAAACCAATACCGAGGTTATGGAACCGGCTATCCGAGAAATTAGGCCCGCTATGGCATGAAGAGCAATGAGCCTTCCCGTTGAACAATTTCATCCCTCGAATTGCTGCGCTGCTCATGGCTTTCTTATCTCCACGCATGTAATTATCATAGGGAGAATTAGTAGAGATGACGGTACGCTCGAAAGCGGCAATCGCTTTCGCGATGCCCTCCGCATTTGGCTCGGTGCCAAAGACTTCATCGAATGCTTTTACATACCCGGGGATGTTTTTCAGACGATCCAGCGCCATAGGCATGGTCATCTGCATTTCCACCGGATTCTGAATTGGACCCAGCGCCTGACCCTCCAGGTCTTTTTCACGCCCATCCCAGAACTGGAAGTTGTAATACGCTGAGTTGAGAACAGTCGGCGAGTTGCGTCCGCCTTTCGTGTGACCGACACCCTCGGAAACCGGGGTTAAATCAGCCCAGCCATGATCCGGTCGATGGCAGGACGCGCAGCTTACGGTGTTGTCGACCGAGAGCCGTTTGTCGAAATAAAGCTGTTTTCCAAGAAGGATTTTGGCGTCTGTTTGGGGATTGTTAGCCGGTACCGGGACTGGAGGCAACAACCCATTAGCCAGAAACCTGCCTTCCGCTCGTAGTTCAGCTTTTTGACATATCACGATTGCAATGAGGAACAATACAACATACAAAACTAATCTTCTCATAAGCACCTCCCTAAATTGTTTAATATAATAGATCTATTTTAAACTTTTTTTTCTGGACGAACATAACATACTTCCGATGTGATAGTCAAGTTCGGAAATTCGTTATTTTGAGGAAGAAGGATTTGGTCATTTGCGAGTCAGGTTCTCTCGTGTGACCTGCACGCTTTAGTGACCGGGTGTTGCCCACAAATGAGCCTTTGAGTTTGAAAGTTGGAAAATTTATAGTATTTACTCAAAACCAATCAAACCGCAATCCGACGATACCATGTCCTTACAGTACCATGATCGTAATGGAGCGGTTTTATATAAAAAAAACCGGACTAGCTTACGGATTGTTTCAATAAATAAATTCAGTATTGAAACGGCAACTTACGGTTGCCTATGGTTCAAATCGCGCGATAAAGATATCTGCATTGCCAGCGGAAGTCAGAACTATCTCGTTTGGCTCTCCTGGACCGAATGTGGCTGGTCCACCGTCATAATAACCGTAATATCCAGTCACGACTGTCGAATTGTCCGAAAGTATTGTTATTCCATAGCCTATGTCATCGCTTACCCCCCCCGCGCGTTTTGTCCATGCAAGCGTTCCATCCGGATTGTACCGGGCGGTGAAGATATCGCTGTTTCCAGCGGAGTTTAGGATTGTCTGGTTTACTTCACCCTGACCGAATGTGGCTGAGCCATAAAAATATCCGGTTACAACTGTCGAATTGTCCATCAGCGCTGTGATTCCATAACCCCGATCCCAGTCACTTGATCCTCCGGCGCTTTTAGCCCATGCAAGTATCCCATCGGGATTATACCGTGCGATGAAAATATCCACGTATCCGGCTGACCAAAGAACTATCTCGTTTGGCTCACCCGGACCGAATGTGGCTGAGTCGTAAAACCATCCGGTCACGACTGTCGAATTGTCCGAAAGTGTTGTAAGGTCATTACCCCAATCTAAATCTGACCCTCCGGCACGTTTCGCCCACACAGATGTACCATTAGGATTGTAATTCGCTATAAAGATATCTGCCCCTCCAGCGGAGGTCAAAACTGTCGGGGCGGGATCACCTGGACCGAATGTGCATGAACCCTCAAAATGTCCAGTCACGGCTATTGAATTATCCAAAAGTGTTGTGATTCCAAAGGCAGCATCCCAATCGGATCCTCCAGCGCGTTTTGCCCATGCAAGTGTTCCATCGGGATTATATCGCGCAATGAAGATATCGTAACTTCCAGCTGGAGCCAGATCCGTCTGGTTTGCCTCGTCTTTACCAAACGTGGCTAAGCCATTAAACTCTCCGGTCACGACAGTCGAATTGTCAGAAAGCCTTGTGATACCATAGCCTCCTTCACCACCTACGCCTCCGGCACGTTTGGCCCAAGCAAGTGTTCCATCGGGATTGTACCGTGCGATGAAAATATCCCAATCTCCAGCGGAATACAGGATTGTTTCGTTTATCTCACCCGGACCGTAAGTGGCTGATACGTTAAACTCCCCAGTCACGACTATCGAATTATCAGAAAGCACTGTGATCCCCTCGCTTTCTTCGAAACCTGTCCCTCCGGCGCGTTTTGCCCACGCAAGTGTTCCATCCGGATTGTACCGCGCGATGAAGATATCGTACCGTCCAGAGGAAGTCAGGACTGTCTCGTTCGTCTCGCCCGGACCGAATGTGGCTGATCCGCCATATAGGTAACCAAAGTATCCGGTCACGACTGTAGAATTGTCCGAAAGCGTTGTGATTCCATATCCTACATCCCCACCCGATCCTCCGGCGCGTTTAGCCCAGATGAGGTTACCATCGGCAGGTATTGAATCACTGACAGTAGCAGTTGTTTCAGAAAATAAATGCACATTCATCGGGATATCCCATGCGGCGATTAGCACACCATACTCACCCACAGGAGCAAGAAGTGAATTCGAAATAGTACCCGAAAAGATATGTTCATCGGGGTTTGGTCCTGGTCGTGAATAAAACAATTGGACTGTGCTTGCGAAAAGGTCAGGCGCTTCAATTTTGCACTTTATATCTGATGCTCCCTGCCAGTCGAGCAAAGTGACCTCGATAAGCGAATTTCCACCATCAGTTGTTAAATTTCGTTCGATAAACGATTTAATTTGAGCAGGTTCAGGCGCGTTATCAATTATCGGTTGTGGCGGGTTTGGGTAGTTTGTCGAGACATCAACAACAAGTTTAAATTGCAGCGGTCCTCCGAAACCACCGATATCCATCTGCCATCGCTGAGTTTCCTGTGTAACTCCCGTGCTCGACCATACCCGATTCGGTTGATCCTTGAAATATGCCTTGAATGGATTGGTGTTTCCGGAGATTGAACCTCCAAGGTTGTCAAATAACTTTGTGTATCCATCAGGTTCGTAGAGAACTTTGTTATTCCCAACGCAGTTGAAAATCGGGTAATTGAAACTTACTCCCGGATTTGCGGGAAGGATAGCGATTACTCTCGGATCAAATCCATCAATCCCACTCCCCGGCAATGGATGCGTAAGCTTTATATCCGCCCAGAAACTCGGAGTCCATCCGTAACCGACGATTTTCAGGACATTCGGATATAACTGCGTCAGAGGGAAATGGTATGTTCCGGTTCGCTCTGATGGTGTCACCGTGAACGTTTTGGCGACCGGGTCAATCACGGCATCATAGACCGCGAGGACACTTCGTCCACCTGAATCCTCGGTACCAAATGATAATGGCAAATCGGAAACCTGATTAGTTGGTTCAAGCGGCGATTGGTTCTTTGATGAACCAGAGCATGATGCAAGCACAATTGCAAGCATCATGGTTATCAATATAATAATAGATGTTTTAAGGAACCTCATGGCAACAGACCTCCTTGGTCCAATAATGAAAACAATTCAACCGTGAAATTACAGATAAATGATAATGAGGCTAAATCATTTTGGCAATAGTAAATTCAATATGTTTTGGGTGCGCTAACTTTCGCCGGCTCCTTGTTTTTTTGCGTAAAAATGCCTGTTAAAGCCGGCGCACCAGGTGTAATCAAGCATTTTGGAGTATCAAAATGAAAAATCCTCTCCCTTAGTTTTATAGGCAACTTAAGGTTGCCTAAGGTGCGAATCGCGCGATGAAGATATCGTAATCTCCGGCGGATGTCAGGACTGTCTCGTTTATCTCGCCAGGACCTAATGTGGCTGTGCCATTGAACCTTCCGGTCAAGATTGTCGAATTGTCGGAAAGCGTTGTGATTCCCCAGCCTTCATCCCAATCTGACCCTCCGGCGCGTTTAGCCCATGCAAGTGTCCCATTTGGATAGTACCTTGCGATGAAGATATCAGCACTTCCAACGGAAGTAAGGACTGTCTGGTTGGGTTCTCCCTGTCCGAATGTGGCTGATTCCTGAAACCATCCAGTTATGATTGTTGAATTATCTGAAAGCGATGTGATTCCCCAGTCGTATTCAGGGGTTGCTCCTCCAGAGCTTTTAGCCCATGCAAGTGATCCATCGGGATTAAATCGAGCGGTGAAAATATCTTCTTCTCCGGCGGAGGTCAGGACTGTCTGGTTTGTCTCTCCCGGACCGAAAGTTGCAGACGCGTAATAAGATCCGGTCACAGCTGTTGAATTATCTGAAAGCACTGTTATGGCGAAACCGTAATCATCGCTTATGCTGCCGGCATGTTTAGCCCATGCATTTGTTCCATCGGGATTGTACCTTGCGATGTAGAAATCAGTGCGTCCAAAGGAGGTCAGGACTGTGGGTGTAGTTTCACCCGGACCGAATGTAGCAGTGCCTTTAAAACCTCCGGTCACGACTGTCGAATCATCAGAAAGCGTTGTGATTCCCAAGCCATATTCGTGACCTGATCCTCCGGCGCGTTTAGCCCATGCAAGTGTCCCATCCGGATTATACCTTGCGACAAAGATATCCATGTCTCCAGCGGAAGTCAGGATAGTCTCGTTAAGTTCATCCTTACCGAAAGTGAGTGATTCATAAAAACGACCGGTCAGGACAGTAGAGTTGTCCGAAAGAGTTGTGATATCCATGCCTTCTTCTTGAACCAAGCCTCCAGCGCGTTTAGCCCATGTGAGTGTTCCATCGGGATTGTAACGCGCGATGAAGATATCCCTTTTTCCAACGGAAGTAAGGACTGTTTGGTTGAGGTCACCCGGACCGAATACGGCGGAGGCCAGGAACGATCCGGTCACGACTGTAGAATTGTCAGAAAGCGTTGTGATTCCAATGCCGTAATCATAATCATACCCTCCGGCGCGTTTAGCCCATGCAAGTGTTCCATTCTGATTGAACCTTGCGATGAAGATATCCCAACCTCCAGCAGAGGTAAGAACTGTCTGGTTTGTCTCGCCCGGACCGAATGTTGTTGTGCCAGAAAAAATTCCAGTAACCACAGTCGAATTGTCCGAAAGGGTTGTAATTGCCAAGCTTTTATCATCATTTGCCCCTCCGGCACGTTTAGCCCAAATAAGATTCCCGGTGACATAACTGATAAAAACTGAGAATTCGTTATACATGTAAATACCTGTCGCTTGATCCCATGTAGCAACAATTATTTTACATTCCCCTTCAGGCGCGAGAAGTGAATTTGCGATTATGCCTGTGTAAACATATTCGTTCGGATTTGGTCCGGGAGCGGAATATGAAAGACTGACAGTACCGTTAAAAAGGTCTGGCGCTTCGACAAGAACGCCACCGATACCTGATTGCCCCTGCCAGTCGAGAATTGTTACGGTGATGTCCGCGCTTCCTCCATTCTGTGCAAGACCCTGCCCAACCTCTGCATCAATCTTAACCGGTTCACTTGCGTTATCTATTTCAGGTATTGACGGATTAGGATAATTAGTAGATACATCAACTATAAGCTTAAACCTTAATGGTCCGCTGAATCCAGCAAGGTTGAGGTTCCATTGTTGTGTCTCTTCAGTTACTACTGTGCTCGACCATACCCGGTATGGTTGATCTTTGAAATAAGCCTTAAAAGGATTGGTATTGCCTGCAATCGAACCGCCAAGATTATCAAAAAGCTTTGTATAGCCATCAGGCTCGAGGACAATCGCATCATTTCCCAATACATTCAGGTTCGGATAGTGGAAATAATGAGATATGTTTGCTGGGACTATTGCGATTACGCGGGCATCAAATCCATCTATACCGCTTCCCGGATATGGATGGGTTAGCTTGATGTCCGCCCAGAAGTTGGGAGTCCATCCGTAATCTACGATTTGCAGGACGTCGGGACATAACTGAGTAAGAGGAAAATGGTAATAAGCTATTCGCTCAGCTGGGATTACTGTGAATGTTTTCGCGATGGGGTCAATCATGGCATCATAAACTGCGAGCACGCTTCGTCCGCTTGTGTCCTCGGTTCCGAATGATAATGGAAATTCGCTTGTCCGATTGTTCGGTTCAATCGGGGATTGGTTTTTCGATGAACCTGAACATGATATATGAGCTGTGACAAGCATAGCAGTAATTAGAATTATCATTAATGCTCTAAGGAGCATCATTAGCGAACCTTCTAAGTCTGATCTGATAAAAATTATGTTATTAATAGTTGTATAAATAATAATGCAAATATTGAAATTTAGCAACAATCAACATATGCACAGCGGATTTTATACTGGTTTAGATGTGTTATTTCATGGATGAATCAATAGAAATCCGGCAGCTATTCGCTAAAAGAGGTCAACCCACCCGTGCTTTTTGCTTATTATCGAGGTTATAAAAGGTGTCTGTCCCATTTTTGCGTTAATTAAGCTCAATCCTGATATCCTGGGGTAATTGTTAAAAGAAAATGATTCCCATAATACTGAAAACAAAATCCATCTCCGGAATCGAAATCAACATAACCTGAGAAAGTACCCACAATTGAAATATTCATCAGAGGATCAATATCCAATCCAAAACCTCTACTGCCTCCTGAGTACCAATTCAATGAACCCCATTCATGGAATTTCACCAGATTCCCATCCGGATTGAATCTGCATAGCAGTATCTTATCGCATGACCCCTCGGGGATATTATTCTGCCCTTGTGGGGGATCAAAATAAATGGCAGTGTTGTAGTTGCTTAAAACGTGAATGTTCCCGTTCATATCGCATACAACTCGATTGCCGGTTTCAGCGGAGGCTCCACCCCATGTTCGAGTCCAGATGTGATCTCCTGATGAACTATACTTGGATAAAAATACATCCGATTTGCCGTGTGAGGCATAATCGACAGGTGCGCCTGAACCCTGAGCGAAATCTATGGGACTCAGGTAATTACCTGTTACATAAACATTGCCGGATTGGTCCAACGCAAGGTCATTGATGCAATCATCATATGGACCGCCAAAAGACCTTGACCACAGGAAGGTTCCATACTGGTCTAATTTAATGAGGTAAGCATCGGATAGTCCATTCGAGGTTTGTTCATATATATCCATACCGGGGTTGAGGTCGGCAGTCGAATAATATTTTCCGGCAAGATATATGTTTGAATAATTATCGCATCCAACGGCAAACGCTTCATCAGCGTTTAATGCGTCAAGGCCGCCCCATGTTCCCGTAAGAAGCCAATTGCCATCCAGGTCAAACTTACTGAAAAAAGCATTCCCGCTATCGACTGTTGTTTGAAGATACTCACCGGGGCCAGGGTCAAAATCGACGGTTTGCTGGAATTTGCCTGCGACAATTATATATCCGGCGGGATCGAAGCAAACCCTTGAGGCTCTATCCCAACCAGGACCTCCCAATGTTTTCGCCCAAATCCGAGTACCATCACTGGAGAACTTCAGCAGAAAAATATCTTCCGAGTCAATAGCCCATCTTATATCGACACCATCCCCCGGATCAAAATCCACTGCCCCGGTAAAAATACCTGTTACATAAATATTATCAGATGAATCAACAGCAAGGTCATAAGCAATATCGTTCCAATCGCTTCCCCAGGTACGCACCCATTCAAGCCGACCTAAATGATTGAATTTCGCTAAAAAGGCATCCTGCCAGCCTTTCCCCATCGCCATAACAGGATTAAAAAGGCCTCCGTTGAAATCGGATTGAGATGTAAAACTACCTACAGCATACTTATTGCCCGAATGATCAATTTTTACCGCATAATTTCCACTCCCGCTCCATGTTCTGACCATCAGTTCTCCAAGTCCATTTGGTGTTGCAGATAAAACCCTGGTATTTTTATCCTCATTGGGATGTTCTATTGGTTGCCAGTCCATGGCGATTAGAGTTCTATCATTATCTTTTATTGATTTTAAGGATTTATCGGAATTGTTTTGAAAAAGACTAAAAGGAACAACCGATGCAGCCATAACGCTTTTACTGCCAGCCCTGTCAATTGCTCTCACGCCAAACCAGTATATTTGACCGGGAATCAGTCCGGTAAATGTCACCGGATCATTGGTTTCGAAGTTTAAACCGCTACGGCTCCAAACATCCTCAGTAATTCCAGCATATAATCGATAACTAACGCCGCTCGGATCCTTTGCCTTGCCCCATTCAACTGTTATCGAACCGGGACCTCCCATGGCTTTTGTTATACCAACTGTGTTGACCCAGACAGGCGGAACATCATCTATTTTACTGCCTCCGCCACCACCGCATCCTGAGATAATAAAAAGGAACATAATAAGCAGTGATAGCCTGATTCCTGAAGTCATAATGCTACCTCTCGCTTGGTTGTGCTTCTATTGAGACGAAGCCAGAAAAGAAAGGGAAATTATCATTCAGATTTAACTGAGACGCAATACAAGCAACTTATGGATTCATATACCGGATATTAGTGGAGTTTGATTATCCGTAATCCGCCAACTCCATCTGCTATGTGGGCATAATTATCTGTGACAAATATTCCCTGGGCTAATCCAGGTGTTTCGATTGAATCAATAATTGACGCTGATTCAGGAGGTTCTATATCGATTATCTGCATTCCTTTTTCACCGGATGTTATAAATGCATATCCATTTAAAATGTGAACAGAACCAGCTCCCTCCGGAACAAATACAGTATTAACGAAATTAGCGGCTTCCGGAGGCTCTACATCTATAATACCGAGTCCATCCTGCGTAATATAAGCATATCCATTTGATACAAAGATATCATACCAGTTATACGTTGGAAGAGTATTAACAATATGCGCTGAGCTGACAGGATTAATATCAATTATTCTAAAACCGGCAGCGTCATCCGCAAGATAGGCATAATCGCCTGAAACACAGACACTACCAGCTGTGCCAGTCGTAGGGACGGTTTTAACAATGTACGCGGATTCAGGAGGATTTATGTCGATAATCAGAAGACCCTCTGAGAAACCCGCGACGAAAGCGTAATCACCGGATATGTCTACTCCAAACGCCCATGATGGTACATCAACTGTTTTTACCAGATATGCTGCTGCAGGTGGATTAACATCAATAATCTGAAGCCCATAAAATCGACTCGTGACATAGGCATAACCTCCTGTGGCAACCACTTGCATTATATCGCCATCCAGACTGACTGATTTTATAACGTGCGCTGATTCAGGAGTGGTTATATCGATAATCTGAAGCCCACCGGAGTACATAATTTCATTGTTATATATTACATACGCGTAATCTCCCGCCACATAAACGTCTCTAAGTATTTTGTCAAAGCCCGATGGGGTAACATCCCACAAATAAAAGCCAGATTCATTTTTAACTGCAGCTTTTCCCTCGATGAAAATATGCGCATCCGTTGGGATATCCCACGCGGAAAGAAGAACATCATACTCACCCAACGGAGCACGGAGTTCGTTCGAGATTGCTCCTGAAAAGATATATTCATTCGGATTCAGTCCCGGTCCTGAATAAAATAGCTGTACAGCACCATTAAATAGCTGAGGGCATTCAACCTTACACTTTATTTCATCAGGTCCCTGCCAGTCAAGAAATGTAGCTTTCACTTGTGTGCTATCTCCATCCGGAGTCAGGTTATTTCCAATTTCCAATTCCATTTTTACAGGTTCTGGCGCGTTATCAATTATTGGCTGCGATGGACTCGGGTAGTTGGTGGAGACATCGACAACAAGTTTATATTTCAACGGTCCTCCGAAACCTGCAAGGTTCATGTCCCATCGCTGGTTATCGAACGTTAAGTCGGTGCTTGGCCACTCTCTGTATGGATTCGATTGGAAATACGCTTTAAACGGATTCGTATTACCGGGGATTGAGCCGCCGAGATTATCGAAAAGCTTGGTGTAACCATCAGGTTCCATAACAACAGAATTATTGCCTATGCAATTAAACACCGGATAATTGAAGCTCACTCCGGGATTTGCCGGCAGGATTGCGATTACACGGGGATCGTAAGCGCTAATTCCGCTTCCTGGAAATGGGTGTGTGATTTTAATATCCGCCCAGAAGTTGGGGGTCCATCCGTAACCTGTTATTTTAAGAACGTTCGGATATAACTGCGTGAGAGGGAAATGATAATCTGCGGTTCGCTCTGCAGGTGTGACTGTGAATGTTTTCGCTACGGGATCGATAACCGCATCGCAAACAGCGAGGACATTTCGGTTTGACACCTCATTGGAATTGACAATTCCAATTGAATCTGAAATCCCCGGGGATGTCGGATTCTTCGATTTGGAACAGGACGATATGGCAAGAATAAAACATGCCATTGTTATTAATATGATTTTAGTTATTTTCATTCCTGATTCCCCGCTAAAACTCTATGATAGATAATTCTTTACCACAGTTTGATAATGCGCAAACCGCCCGAATCATCCGCGACATATGCGTAACCGTCGGTTACGCATACTCCATATGCATTATATGGAGGATAAACGGTTTTCACGATGCTTGCGCTTTCCAGCGGTTCAATGTCTATTATCTGAAGCCCGGAATATCTATCCGCGACATACGCGTAACCACCTGTTACATATACATCTGAAGCATAATCGGGAGTATTAACGGTTTTCACAACGCTTGCGTTTTCCGGCGGATCAATGTCTATTATCTGAAGTCCGGCAGTATAATCCGCGAGATAAGCGTAACCACCGGTTACATATACTCCATACGCACTATCTGGCGTATCAACGGTTTTCACAACGCTTGCGTTTTCCATCGGTTCTATGTCTACTATCACAAGATCATGAGGACCATCTGCGGTCGCTACATAAGCATAACCTCCGGTTACATATACTCCTTTTGGTGAGCCATAATAAAACAGCACGCTTTTCACTATACTTGCGCTTTCTGGTGGCTCTACGTCTATTATCACAAGTCCATTATAGTTAGCGACATACGCGTAACCACCGATTACATATACTCCTCCTGTACTACCACCAGTATCAAGTATTTTCACTCTGCTTGCGCTTTCCGGTGGATCAATGTCTATTATCTGAAGTCCCCCACCTACAACATACGCGTAACCATCTGTTACATATACTCCCTCTGTAACACCGCCAGAATCAATGATTTTCACAATGCTTGCGCTCTCTTTTGGCTCTATATCGATTATTTGAAGCCCGGTGTATCCATCCATGACATATGCGTAACCGCTGTCTACATAAACGGACTCCGCACTACCTGCTGTATAAACGGTTTTCACGATGCTTGCGCTTTCCGGTGGCTCTATATCTATTATCTGAATATTTGAATACATATCCACAAGATAAGCATAATTACCGTTTCCATATATTCCGATCGCACAATTGGAGGCATCAATGGATTTAACAACACTTGCTGTTTCGGGAGGTTCTATGTCTATTATCTTAAGTCCTGAATCATAATTCGCGACATAAGCGTATCCACCGTTTACATATACCGCATTTGGATAACCGGAAGTAAAAACGGTGTTCACAATGTGTGCGCTTGCCGGTGGCTCTATATCTATTATTTGAAGTCCTGGATCAAAATCCGCGACGTACGCATAACCGCCGGTTACATATACTCCCCTTGAATCACCCGGAGTATTAACAGTTTTTACTATGCTTGCGCTTTCCGGTGGTACAACGTCTATTATCTGAAGTCCTGAAGATTTATCCGCGACATACGCGTAATCGCCTGTTACATAAACAGACACTGCGCTACCTGGCGTATCAACGGTTTTCACTATGCTTGCGCTTTCCGGAGGCTCAACATCTATTATCTTAAGTCCTGATCCCGAATTCGCGACATAAGCATAACCGCTGGTTACATACACTCCTTCTGCTGAATCAGAAGTAAAAACGGTTTTCACGATGCTTGCGCTTTCCGGTGGGTCTATGTCGATTATCTGAAGCCCCCCATAACCATCCGCGACATACGCGTAATCGCCGGTTGCGTATACTCCCAAAGCGTTACCGGGAGTATCAACCCAACCTGCCCATACTGGATTAATAGGGTCAGATATGTCAACAATATGTAAACCGTTCAGATCGCCTGCAATATACAAGTAATTTCCGTCAATAAAAACATCCCATGGTGAAAAACTCAGCCATGGTGGAGTGACATCAACCGGATTGAAATTTATGTCATTACTCACAATAGCCATTGCTTCGTCAAAAGTGTGGATGTCACTTGGAATATCCCAGGCAGCAATCAATATATTGTACTCACCGGCGGGAGCGAGAAGTGAATTCGAGATAGTACCGGAAAAAATATATTCATCGGGATTTGGTCCCGGTCTTGAATAAAGCAGTTGAATTGCGCTATTGAACAAGGCAGGTGTTTCTACTTTGCACTTTATATCTGATGCTCCCTGCCAATCGAGGAAGGCAACTTCAACCAATGCGCTTCCGCCATTCGATGTCAGTCCAAGTCCAACTGTCGTCTCAATCTGAACCGGTTCGGGTGCGTTGTCGATTACCGGTTGAGGTGAGTTGGGGTAGTTAGTAGAGACATCAACAATGAGTTTATATTGAAGTGGTCCTCCGAAACCCGATAGATTCATGTTCCATCGCTGGGTTTCGAATGTTATGCCTGTGCTTGACCAGACACGATTTGGTTGATCCTTGAAATACGCTTTAAACGGATTTGTATTACCGGGGATTGAACCACCGAGATTATCGAAAAGCTTTGTGTAACCATCAGGTTCCATAACAACGGAATTATTTCCTATGCAATTAAACACAGGATAATTGAAACTAACCCCAGGATTTGCTGGAAGGATTGCTATTACACGCGGATCATACGCCTTAATCCCTGACCCGGGGAATGGATGGGCAAGTTTTATATCCGCCCAGAAGTTGGGAGTCCATCCGTAACCGACGATTTTCAAAACATTCGGATATAACCGTGTTAGCGGGAAATGGTAATCGGCTATACGTTCAGCAGGTGTCACAGTGAAGGTTTTCGCGATGGGGTCGATTACGGCATCATAGACCGCGAGGACGCTTCGTCCCCTTATGTCCTTGGTTCCGAATGATGATGGCAAATTGCCTGATTGAATATTCGGTTCAAGCGGGGATTGATTCTTCAATGAACCAGAGCATGATGCAAGCGCAATAACAAATATAAGTATTAAAAGAACAATCATTGATATCTTAATACATTTCAAAGCAGCAAACCTCCCGAGCAACATAGGTTAACAGAACATCTATTTTAAATGAACTATCTCCCTTATTTTAATTACTCCCAGAGCTGGATGATTCGCAGACCACCTTCGCTGTCAGCGATAAAAGCATACCCCCATCTGACCGCGACTCCTCTTGCCCAGCCGGGTGTATCAACGAATCCAACAATACTTGCAGCATCATAAGGTTCAATATCAATTATGATCAAACCCGCATCACCGTCAGCGATATAAGCGTAATCATTAGTTACATCGATATCATATGCGTAATCGTATGTATCGACAGAATTCACTATTGATGCCGTTTCAGGCGGGTCGATATCGATAATCTGAAGACCGGCATTATAATCCGCGACATAAATATACTCACTACTATTTCCATCGACATTAAAAGAAGAGCCTGGTGTTACAACGGTTGTCACTATATTTGCACTTTCTGAAGGGTCGACATCAATTATATAAAGCCCGGAGAGGATATCCGCGACATACGCGTATCCGTGGTCAACATAAACTCCCCAAGCCTGACCATCGGTATCAACAGAGTTCACCAATTCCCAATCGTTAAAATCGTTGAATTCGGTTATTATTAATCCGGAAGAACCATTTGCGATATACGCGTGAAAATCCCAGAACGCCATTACACCCAGTACCTCCTCAGATGTATCATATTCTCCCCATCTGTAGATGAAGTCCGGATATTGAAAATGGATTCCATATATCCCTTCTTCAGATCCAATACATGCACGACCATCGCCTGACACATGAACGGCGTTTGCATCTACACAGTTATTAGGAATTATTTCTTCCAAATCAGCAGAATCCGGTTGAGAGACATCAATTATATAAACTGCAAAGTCGCCAGCAAGCACAGTTCGATAGGGCAAAAATCCAAAACAGGCAACATCGTTGGCGGAACTCAGAGTAACATTGTCACTGATAATGTGTGCCAAATCCAGTGGGAGAATGTCCATTATCATAATACCGGTATCCATAACTGTAACGACTGCATATCCGGTGCTGGATACATAAAGGCTGTTTGCAATCCCTGTTGTGTCAACTATTTTCACGATAGCAGCTGATAATATCGGCTCAGTATCGATAGCTACAAAACCTGTATCGCCGTCAGCAACATACGTGATTCCTCCCTTTTCCTGAACATATGTAGCAAAACCGGGCGTGTCAACCGTTTTCACTATTGACGCTGATGAGAACGGATCGACATCGATTATCTGCAAGCCAAAATCGGAATCAGCGACAAACGCGTAACCATTGGATACATCAACACTTCTCGCATCACCTGGTGTATCAACGGATTTCATCAAATATGCCGTTTCCGGCGGAGTGACATTAGCTATATGCAATCCGGCACCCTTGTCTGCGACATACGCCAGTCCGCTATCAAGATTAACTCCCAGAGCGTAATCCGGAGTATCGACAGTTTTCACAATGTACGCTGATGAAGGCGGTTCGACATCAACAATTGTCAGACCCGCAGCTCCACTTGCCACATAAGCAAATCCGTTGGAATAGCAGACATCGACAGCCTCGCCCGCCATGCTTACCGTCTTTACAACATGCGCTGATGCAATCGGGTCAACATCGATTATCGTGAGACCGAAATTATAATCCGCTACATACGCATAACCACCGGATTCGTACACGCCATAAGCATCTCCCGGAGTGTCAACATGTTGCATCCATTCGGGATTCAGAGGATCGGAAACATCGAAAATGTGAAATCCATTAACACCCCCCGCGACATAAACGTAGTAAGCATCTTTGAAAACATCATAAGGCGTGAAATTCAGGTATGATGGGGTTACATCAATCGGATTCGATGGAATACCCTCAATAACGATATCGAATTCATTATATAAAGATACATTTGTTCCTACATCAACTCCCTCTGCAAGTAATTTATAAGTGCCCGGTCCCACTTGCTTATCATTGTAAATTGTTCCGGAAAAAATCCATTCATTCGGATTAGGTCCCGGCTTGTTGTAAGTTGCAGTTCGAAATCCAGTAAACAACGAAGGACATTCATATGGTGCGGCAACCTTCGCCATCCCCTGCCAGTCAAAAAGCGTTATGTCTATGTATGCCCATCCACCACCCGGGTATAGCCCCGGTCCAATATCAACCGAGACTATTGACACAGGTTCCTGCGCATTGCACACTATTGGCTGTGGAGGATCCGGGAAGGTTGTGGAAACATCGACAATGAGCATATACTGCATCGGACCTCCAAATCCGTCAAGATCCAGATACCATCGCTTGGTTTCCGATGTTGTTCCTGTCGATGACCATCTTCGATACGGTTGAGTTTTGAAATAGGCCTTGAAAGGATTTGCACTACCTGGAATCGAAGGAAAAAATACATCAAAAAGTTTCGTGTATCCATCAGGGTCGGGTATTACCGCATTATTCGCGTTTACACCTAAATATGCATAATTAAAGCTCACTCCGGGGTTAGCCGGAAGCACCGCGATTACCCGTGGATCGAAGGCATCAATCCCGCTTCCGGGGAATGGATGCGTGAGCCTGATATCTACCCAGAAGCTGGGAGTCCATCCATATCCGACTATTTTCAATACATTCGGGTATGTCTTGGTTAGTTGAAAATGGTAATCGGCAGTTCTCTCGACAGGTGTAACCGTGAATGTTTTCGCGATAGGGTCGATAATGGCATTGTAGATCGCAAGGGCACTTCGGCCGCTTGTGTCATCAGTACCGAATGCTGATGGCAAATCGGACGCTTGAGAGCTCGGTTCAAGCGGGGATTTGTTCTTGGATGAGCCAGAGCATGATGCAAGCACGATGACAAGAATGATGCTTGTCAGAATTATGGTTGACATTTTAAGGAACTTCATAGCAGCAGACCTCCTGAGTTTGATCTGACTAAAATTTTCAGAGGCGAATAAAATATTTATATTACTATTTATTTTATAAAAATACGAATTCAATACGGAAAAATTCCCAGTGCGGAGATTACCAGATTTGTATGATTCGAAGACCACCAGGATCATCCGCGATATATACGTATCCCATATAACCATCAATACCACGCGCCAAACCCGGAGTGTACACAATATCCACGATGTTTGCTGTATTCACAGGATCGACATCGATAATAGTAAGACCGGCATCACCATCCGCAACGTACGCGTACCCACCGGATACATAAACATCATATGCAATACCCGTGGTGTCAACTGTGTTCTGAATAGCTGCCCATTCCGGTTCCTCTATATAGATTATTTGAAGCCCGACATTGGAATCAGCAACATAGGCATACCCCTCAGATACATAAACACCCTTTGAGGCACCCGGTGTATCCACGGTGTTTATCACATAAGCGGATTCTGGTGGTGTTACATCGATTATGGAAAGTCCTCCATTCAAATTGGCGACATACGCGTTCCAGCGATAAAAAAACACATCATACGCCTCGCCTTCAGAACCAACCGTATTCACCACAAAAGCTGATTCCGGCGTAGAAACATCGATTATTGTCAAACCGGAAAAATCAGTCGCGACATAGGCGTAATCATTGTACGAACAAACGTTCCATGCCGTATCCGGAGTTTCTACTGTATTCTCAATATACTCGAATCCGAGATTGTCCATATTGACTATGTGAAGTCCGGATGCGCCAGCCGCGATATAAGCTTTAGTGGGCGGATCAACGTCAATACCATACGCGCCACCGGGAGATTCAACATCAACATTATTAATAATGCTTGCTGTTTCAATAGGGTTTATATCGATTATTTGAAGACCGTCATCTACATCCGCGTGACCACCACTGAAATCCGCTATATACGCGTATTCCGAGGATACTTTAACATCATACGCATAACCCGGAGTATCAACAGTCTCAGCTAAATATTCCAAACCCGGAAGAAGTCTGTCAATTATCGATAAACCTGAAACCTCATCAGCGATATACGCGTACCTGCCGGACACAGAAACATTTCTTGCCCAACCGGGCGTGTCAACCGCATTAATAAAGTACGCGGATGATGGTGGATCGATATCAACCACCGCCAGACCCACATTCGCGTCGGCAATATACGCGTATCCACCTGACTCATAAACATCTAACGCTTCCCCGGAAGTGTCAACAGTCCTTATGATCGACGCCGATGAAAACGGGTCGACATCGATTATCTGCAAACCAAAGTACGAATCCGCGACATAGGCATATCCATTGTAAACACAAACTCCGTTCGCATCTCCGGGTGTGTCAACCGATTTCATCAGATACGCTGATGCTGGCGGCGTGACATTTATTATATGCAGCCCGGCACCCTTGTCCGCGACATACGCCAATCCGCTTTCTATATCAACATTCAACGCGTAATCCGGCGTGTCAACCGTTTTCACTATATATGCTGATGATGGCGGTACGACATCGGCTATTGTCAAACCAGCAAACCCATTAGCGATATAGGCGTATTCACCTGAAACGCACACATTCAACGCTTCACCCGGTGTGCTTATGGTTTTAACCACATACGCTGATGCTATAGGCTCAACATCGATTATCGTAAGACCGAAATCGTAATCAGCGACATACGCGTACCCACCAGCCACATGAACGCCATAGGCATCGCCCGGAGTGTCAACATGTTTCAACCAAACCGGATTCAGAGGATCGGAAACATTAAAAATATGAAGACCGTTTACATATCCCGCAACATAAAGGTAGTAATCATCCACAAAGACATCGTAAGGTGAAAAATTCAACCATTCCGGAGTGACATCAACGGGGTTTATCGGAATGCCGTTTACATACACGGGGAACTCATCATATATGTAATTTGTTCCTGGACTATCTGAATTTGAAGCAAGCAAATTGTATTTCCCAGCTGGCGCGTGGAGGGTGTTTGAGATCGTCCCTTCGAATATATATTCATCTGGACGTGACCCCGGACCGACAAAATATAGACTCACAACATTCGTGAAAAGCGCCGGACATTCCACCTGAAGTCCACCCATTAAATAAGGTCCCTGCCAATCAAAAATAGAGACATCTATGTATGTATCGCCTCCATCAGGTCTAAGCCCATCACCGATTACTGCTTCAAGATGATAAGCCTCTTTGATATTGTCAGTTACCGGAGTTGGAGGATTCGGGTAACCAGTCGAGACATCAACAACAAGCTTATATTGCATCGGACCACCAAAACCCGCGAGATTCAAGTACCATCGCTGGGTTTCCGAGGTCACACCGGTGCTTGACCATCGTCGATACGGTTGATCCTTGAAATACGCCTTGAATGGATTCGCGTTGCCGGGAATCTGAGGAATAAAAACATCAAACAGCTTCGTGTATCCATCAGGCTGCGGTAAAACAGAATTGTTCGCAATAACATTTAAATATGGATAATTGAAACTGACTCCTGTATGTGCCGGGAGAATCGCTATTACGCGCGGGTCGAAGGCATCGATTCCGCTTCCGGGGAATGGGTGTGTGAGTTTTATATCAGCCCAGAAGCTGGGAGTCCATCCATAACCGACTATTTTCAGCACATTTGGATATGGTCGGTTAAGATCGAAATGGTAATCCGCGGTTCGCTCAGCAGGCGTAACTGTGAATGTTTTCGCGACCGGATCAATCACAGCATCGTAAACCGCAAGCATGCTTCGTCCGCTTGTGTCTCCGGTTCCGAATGATGATGGCAAATCCGAAACCTGAGAGCTCGGTTCAATCGGGGATTGGTTACTCGACGAATTCGAGCAAGATGTCATAGCGATAATCGCTATAAGTAATATTATAGGTATGGCTGATACTTTCGTTAATCTCATTGCAACAGACCTCCTTGGTCCAGGAAAAACAATAACTGAATTGAGAAATTGTAATAATGATAATGGTGTGAAACGACTTTAACAATAGTAAATCCAATAAATATGAAAAACCCGGGGACAGGAACTGGTTTTCATAAGGAGCATTGGAATTCGATCGCATGGCTCATGAAAAGCAGTTCTTGCCCCTGGTTTTTTATTAACAACTTGCGGTTGCCTATGGTTCGAATCGCGCGATGAAGATATCAGTCCATCCAGCGGCTGTCAGGATTGTCTGGTTTGGTTCACCCGGACCGAATGTGGCTGAGCGAGCAAACCATCCTGTCACGACTGTCGAATTGTCCGAAAGCGTTGTAATTCCATAGCCGCAATCATAATCACTTGATCCCCCGGCGCGTTTAGCCCATGAAATTGTTCCATCAGGATTGTACCGTGCGATGAATATATCACCTTCACTAGCGGCGGTCAGGATTGTCTGGTTTGGTTCACCCGGACCAAATGTGGCTGAGCCTCTGAAATATCCTGTCATGACTGTTGAATTGCCTGAAAGAGCTGTGATTCCATAGATGTAATCATAACTTGTCCCTCCGGCGTGTTTAGCCCATGAAAGCGTTCCATCAGGATTGTACCGAGCGATGAAGATATCATAAGATCCAGCGGAGGTCAGGATTGTCTGGTTTGGTTCGCCCGAGCCGAATGTGGCTGATCGATGAAAATATCCTATCACGACTGTCGAATTGAACGAAAGAGTTGTGATTCCATAGCCGAAATCGCTTGATGCCCCTCCAGCGCGTTTTGCCCATGCAAGCGTTCCATTCGGATTGTACCGAGCGATGAAGATATCGTGATATGCGTCGGAAATCAAAACAGTCTGATTCGGTTCGCCCAGACCGAATGTGGCTGAGCCTATGAAATATCCTGTCACGACCGTCGAATTATCCGAAAGTGTTGTGATTCCATAGCCTTCATCATTACTTGACCCTCCGGCTCGTTTTGCCCATGCAAGAGTTCCATCGGGATTGTACCGAGCGATGAAGGTATCGTAAGCTCCAGCGGAGACCAGGATTGTGTGGTTTGACTCGCCCGGACCGAATGTGGCTAAGCCACTAAACGCTCCTGTCACGACTGTCGAATTATCCGAAAGCGTTGTGATTGCACGACCATATTCATAATCTTCCCCTATAGCGCATTTAGCCCATGCAAGCGTTCCATTTGGATTGTACCGCGCGATGAACATATCCCAATATCCGTCGGAAATCAAAACGGTCTGATTTGGGTCGCCCAGACCGAATATGGCTGTGCCTCTAAAATATCCTGTCACGACTATCGAATTATCCGAAAGTGTTGTGATTCCATAGCCTTCATCATTAGCTGACCCTCCGGCTCGTTTTGCCCCTAATAGCCTCCCATTCAGATTGTATCGAGCAATGAAAATATCATAATATCCAGCGGAGGTCAGGATTGTCTGGTTCGGTTCGCCCGGGCCAAATGTGGCTGAGCCCCAAAATCTTCCTGTCACGACTGTCGAATTGTCCGAAAGCGTTGTGATTGCATAACCATAATCACGAAAATCAGTGCCTGGCGCTCCGGCGCGTTTTGCCCAGATAAGGCTGCCTTCAGGGGCTAAATAACTGACTGAAGCCGTGAACTCATTGTAAATATAAATCTCTGTCGCTTGGTCCCACGCGGCAACGAGGATTTTATGTTCGCCCTCAGAAGCAAGAAGTGAATTTCCAATTGTGCCGGTGTAAACATATTCGTGAGGATTTGGTCCGGGATCGGAATATGCGAGGCTGACAGTACCGTTGAAGAGGTCTGGCGCCTCCACCTTGACACCTCCGATAGACGTGCGCCCCTGCCAGTCGAGAAGGGTCGCTGTGATGTCCGCGCTTCCTCCGAGTTTCGTAAGCCCTTGCCCAACCGTTGCATCAATCCTAACCGGCTCAGGCGCATTGTCAACAATTGGTGCCGGAAGATTAGGGAAGTTGGTGGAAACATCAACTACGAGCTTGTACAGCACAGAACCACCGAAGCCTGCCAGATTCATGTTCCAGCGTTGTGTCTCTGAGGTTACCCCGGTTGGTGACCAAATGCGATAAGGTTGACTTTTGAAATATGCCTTGAACGGATTTGTGTTGCCGGGGATAGAGCCTCCAAGATTGTCGAAAAGCTTTGTGTATCCATCGGGATCATATAGAGCTTTGTTGTTCCCCTCTACTCCTAATGACGGATAAATGAAATTAACACCCGCCCTCGCTGGGAGAATTGCTATAACTCGAGGGTCGAAGCCATTGATCCCGCTTCCGGGATAAGGATGTGTAAGCTTGATATCCGCCCAGAAGTTTGGAGTGAAACCGTAACCGGTGATTTCCAACACGTTAGGAAAATACTGCGAAAGAGGAAAATGATAATCCGTAGTTCTTTGAGATGGGGTAACTGTGAATTTTTCCGCGATTGGATCAATCACCGCATCATAAACTGCAAGGACACTTCGTCCGCTTGTAGCATCATTGCCAAAGGATGATGGCAAATCAGGAATTTGGACATTTGGCTCAATCGGAGCTTGGCTCTTGGCTGAACCCGAGCATGATGCAAGCAGGATAGAAAGAATCACCGTTATCAAAATCACTATTGATGCTTTAAGATGCGCCATAGAAATAAACCTCCTAATTCTAATTAGCTCATAATCCTATATATTTTATGTCAAAAGCTAATAATATTGCAATTGCAGTCAAGTTGTTTGCTGCACTGCAAATAAAATGTTTGCGTTACCACAGCTGGAAAATCTGTAAACCGCCGCTGTAATCGGCAAGATACGCCATGTTGTTTACGACAAAGGCATTATGAGTGAAGCCGGGGGTATCCCTTGTCCATAACACTGATGCAGTCTGAGGTGGTTCAATATCCACTACTGCAAGTCCTCTATCTTCGCAGGATGCATATGCATAACCATCCACTAAATAAACATCACCCACCTGCTGATAAATTCCAACTGTTTTAATAATAGATGCTGTCTCCGGAGGTCTTATATCCATGATTTGCAGACCGGATGCTCTGTCCGCGACAAACGCGTAACCGCCTCTGACTTGAACATGAATAGCGGAGTCGGGCGTGTCAATCGTCTTAACAAGATGAATGGAACCAAGTGGCTCGATATCAACTATCTGGATTCCGGTTTCGAGAGCAGCAATATATGCATATCCCCTGTCAACATCGATGCCATAAGATACGCCATCAAGATTAAGCGATTGTGCAATCGATGGCGTTTCCGGAGGATCGACATCAACAACATTTATTCCACCCCAGTTTCCTCCGGGGATATATGCATAGCCATCCTCCACATCCACATCCCATGTTTCATTAATGGCAATCGAGCCAATAATATGAGCATCGATTGGGGGATCAATATCCATAATCACAAGACCGGTACCATCGGCTATATACGCAAGACCATTGACAATTTTCATATTGCTGACATATCCGATAGTATCAACTGATTTGACTATCTTCGCGGATGCAGGAGGGTTGACATTGATTACCTGCATCTGCTTTGGATTATCCAGCACAAAAGCATAATCTCCGACAACGGATACATCCTGCGCATTACCCGGTGTCAGAGCCATACCGACTATTGTCGCGCTGTCCGGGACAAAGGTATCTATTACCACAAGTCCCTGATCATTGTTCGCGAGATATGTATATGTAACAGATGAATCAACACCTCTTATCCTCTTAAGAGATGAAACAGTTTTTCGGATAAATGCCGATGCCGGGGTGGAAATATCAATTATCTGCAATCCAACATCCTGATCAGCGACATAAGCTAAATTGCCGACAGCATGAACGCCAACCGCATATCCGGGTGTATCAACCGTACATTCAATCCACGGATAGAAAGGATTTGAAATATTAACAACCTGAAGCCCGGAAAAATTATCCGCCACATAAGCGTAATTTCCTATAATGGACACATCATAGGAAACTCCCGGCGTATCCTCGAAACTATATATATATGCCGTATCGATTGGTTCGACATCGATAACCTGCAAACCCGAGGTTGCATCGGCAACATACGCATACCCGCCGGTTACCTGCACCGCCCAGGCATCACCGGGCGTATCAACAGTTTTTACAACGGCCGCTGAATTTATTGGCTCGACATCGACAATTACAAGACCGATATATCCAGCCGTTACATACGCATATCCCCCGGTGACATAGACATCATAGGGAGTGCTGGAGATGCTTACCGATTTGACAATAGTGGCATTCTGTGGAGGATTTATATTAATTATATTCAAACTGTATTGACCGCAAACGTAGGCGTAATCGCCCAGAACATAAAGACCCCATGTTTCACCGGGAATATCCACTTTCTTGATCCAGACAGGTTTCGCCGGGTTAGTCACATCGAAAATATGGAATCCGTTTCCAAGGCATGACATGTAGGCATAATTACCGACAACCTGAACATCCTCAGGTGAGAAATTTAGATAAGGAGGAGCAACATTCTGAGGATTCCACGCTGGTTCATTTATCACCGTTACAGGAAATTCCTTATACATCGCGATACCGGTTGCGCGGTCCCATGCACCAACAAGGATATTGTATTCCCCCGCAGGAGCGTGCAGCTGGTTTGTGAGAATACCCGTGAAGATATACTCATTGGGATTCTGCCCGGTACCATCAAATGCCGGACTGACGAAGCCATCAAAAAGAGATGGGCTTTCAACGACACATCCAGCGATTCCATCAGCACCTTGCCAGTCAAGAAGCGTAACATCGATAATAGTGCTGCCTCCGTTCGATGTGAGACCGGGACCGATTTCTGCATTTATCTCGACAGGTTCGGGTGCATTATCAATTACCGGCTGGGGAGGATTCGGATAATGCGTTGAGACATCAACTACCAACCTGTACTTAATAGGTCCACCAAAACCGGAAATTTCGAGTTCCCATCGACGGGTATCCTGCGTAACACCGGTCGATGACCAGACTCGATAGGGCTGATTTTTAAAATAAGCGAGAAAAGGATTCGCGTTCCCGGGCACCGATGTATCATCCCATAGCCGCGTGTAACCATCCGCGTTAAGGACGGCTTTATTGTTCGCGAATACATAAAGGCCGGGATAATTCATGCTCACTCCGGGATTTGCCGGAATAATTGCAATGATCCGTGGGTCATAGCCATCAACCCCACTGCCGGGATAAGGATGCTTGATCCTAATATCGACCCAGAGATTCGGGTGGAATCCAAAACCGACAATTGAAAGCACATTGGGAACAGGGTAACGGTAATCCGGATATCTGTTTGCGGGTTCGATTGTGAATGATTCTGTCGCTGGATCTATAATGGCATCATAGATTGCTATTACATCTCTATCCTCCGATGAGACCACAGATGGGTCCGGAAGGTCTATCGAGGAATTGGTGATTTCCAGAGGAGATTTGACGGATGAGCAGGATAAAGCTGTTATGATGCTCAATCCGAGAAGCAGGATAATCAATACATTCAGCGATTTCATTTAAGGCTACCTCCAAAAGTGTTTTTACTATTCTCTTGCAAAAGAGATATTATTTTCGAATAATTGTAATACTTATAATAGGGAATTGCAAAGCATAAAAAGTTGAATATTTCAATCACCAGAGCTTGATGATTCTTACGCCGGTATCATAATCAGCTATGTATGCGTAATTTCCTGAAATATCAATTCCGGAAGCGTCTCCGGGTGTATCAAATGAGCTGACTATAGATGCTGATTCAGGAGGGTATATATCAATTATCTGCATACCTGAGGACCAGTCAGCCACATAAGCATATCCGCCAGAAATACATACTCCCATCGCGTAAGATGGCGTATCCACAGATTGAACAATATAAGCGGAATTCAGCGGATCGACATCAACTATCTGCAAACCGGATTCGTAATTTGCGATAAATGCGTAGCCATTCGAGACTCGGACAAAACGAGCAAAATCAGGCAAAGCTACTTCTTTGACAATATAAGCTGATTCCGGGAGTTCGATATCAATTATTTGAAGACCGCCTTCGCCATCCGCAACATACGCATAACCGTCTAAAATATCAACTCCAGTGGCATCACCAGGCGTATCAATTGTTTTTATAATCTGTGCGGAATCCATCGGATATATATCGATTATTTGCAGACCGGCCTCTCCATCTGCTGCAAACACATATTCACCTGAAGAGCAAACACCGCAAGCACCGCCAGGCGTATCGATTGTTTTAACAAGAGATAACAAATTAGGGGGATCAATATCGAATATCTGAACGCCAGCTCCATACACAGCTACAATTGCATAGTTATCCATGATATAGATATTAATTGCGTTGCCCAACGTTGCCAGGTTTGCAACTATTTTTGATGATTCCGGTATTTCAACATCAATAACCGATAGGCCTGAATTATCATCAGTGACATAAGCATAATCGCCATTTATACAAAGGCTACTAGAATATCCCGGCATCCCAATCGAGCTAATGACCGATGTTGATTCAGGAGGTTCGATATCCAAAATCTGTATTCCGCATTCATAATCTCCTGAATAGGCATAACCATTTGCACCATTGATACGGGGAGAGTTACCACAACTCATTCCAATTTCTGCAGTTTTGAAAGCAGATTCCGGAGGATCAACATCCACAACCATGACCCCATAATTGCCAATTGAAACAAATGCGTAACCATTTGAAAAATAAACCCTCTCGCCTTCTCCAAAAGCCGACTTCACACTCTTCACAATATAGGCTGATTCTGGAGGATCAACATCCATTATGGACAATCCGTTATAACTATTGGCAATATACGCATAACCATTCGCAACAGCAATATCCGAACCGTAACGATTCAAGAAAACACTCTTAACAATATATGCTGATTCTGGAGGGTTAATATCAATAATTCTGAATTCGCCACCGGAATCTGTTATATACGCGTAATCGCCGGATACATCTATGACATAAGAATTGCCAATATTCATCGATTTTACAATAAATGCTGATTCCGGTGGATCAATATCAACAATAACCAATGATGCATTACCTGCCGCTATATAGGCATAACTACCTATAACCTTAATATCCGATGCTGATCCTGGTATATCGACAGTTTTGATTAAACTGGCAGTTTCAAGAGGTTCGATATCATAAATAAATAAATCACCATGAGCCACGTATAAATAACCGTTTGAACAATATGTACTATTAGCAGATGTTTCAATAGTCTTGAGTAATACAGGATTTAGCGGATTTGAAATATCAAAAACGTTTATGCCGCCATCCCATTCCGATGTGTACATGCGATTTCCATTAATATATATATCCACAGGATCATATTCAGGCCAGGTCGGCGTAATATCAACTGGATTAAAACTAATATCTCCTCCGACCCAAACTGTTGCTTCGCTAAATATGTGTATATCGGTATTGATGTCCCATACTGCAATCAAAATTGGATGCTCCCCCGCTGGTGCAAGAAGCTCATTGGAAATCATTCCGGAGAATATCCATTCATTAGGATTTGAACTAGGGCCTGAATAAGACAGTTGTATTGCGCTGCTGAAAAGATCAGGAGCCTCCACCTTGCATCTGATCCCATCAGCTCCCTGCCAGTCGAGAAGAGTTACGTATATTTCGGTGCTCCCACCATGTTCGGTTAAATCATCACCTATTTCGGTTTCAATCTTAACCGGCTCGGGAGCGTTATCAACAATGGGCTGTGGAGGATTCGGATAATTAGTTGAAACATCAACTACAAGTTTGAACTGCATCGGACCTCCGAAGCCACTTAAGTTTAAATTCCACCGTTGGGTTTCAGATGTCACCCCAGTTGATGACCAGACACGATACGGTTGATCCTTGAAATATGCTTTGAATGGATTTGTGTTACCCGGAATCGGGCCTCCAAGGTTATCAAAAAGCCTTGTATATCCATCAGGTTCCAATACAACTGAGTTGTTTCCAAGGCAGTTGAATATCGGATAAAAGAAACTCACTCCCGTTCTTGCAGGAAGAATAGCTATAACGCGTGGATCGAATCCATCAATTCCAGTTCCCGGAAATGGATGAGTGAGCTTAATATCAGCCCAGAAATTGGGGGTCCATCCATATCCCGCAATTTGCAGCACACCTGGACATAACTGCGTTAGCGGAAAATGGTAATTGGCAAACCGCCCTGATGGAATTATTGTGAATGTCTTCGAGATAGGATCGATTACAGCATTATAAATGGCGAGGACATTGCGATTAGATTCTACATTTGATGAAATTTCCGGCAATTCAGGAGATGATAAATCCGGTTCAGTTAAGTTCTCGTTGCTTTTCGAGCAGGATATAAAAAACAATGAAAGCAGCACACCAAATATAAGCAATACTATTGGAATGGATTTCACTCTGTTGTACCTCCAAAAATATCAGGCAGCATGATCAATAATAGTATTTATTTTACCATTTTTTATGATTGATTTTTCCCGGCATCGCTGATTTGATATATTCATCTGTTTTTTCTTTGGCTCTGACGCGATGCCGGGCTACATGTACCCCCACATATGCTCAAGTATCGTTTTCGGTCATGAATCCAGTTGAAATTCGATAATCCTTTTGCAGCTATCTTTCATTAAATGGGAACATGTATCCTAAAGCGTCAACGTGACCAAGATATAATGATTCAGGGTCGATCCGAACAGAATAGCCATCCGCGTACGTTGTCCACGCGATAAAGGTTTCAACTCCGAGGTAATCATACCAACCTCCAGTTGGAGACACAATGATATCGTTTGAGGATGAACATCCGAGAATAAAGAAGAAAAGCGCAATCGCGATATAGCTTATTGATTTCATGAAGCTCATCTCCTTACTCCTGATGGATTGAAAGCGTAAATCGCATTAAATATAGCATAGGAGATATACCCATTGAAGAACTTATCATTAAGTAGGGTGGAGAGTGTACTTTTTCATTGCAACCCTGCTATAATCTCGATTTAAGTAATTATGCTTTAACACGAAACACTCGCTACAGAGGGTAAAGATGAGAAATATATCAATGATTTTGTTTACACTGCTTTTTATTTTCCTCGCATTCGTATCATGTTCAGGTAAACCTAATCCTCTGAATCCATCCTTTCCCGATCGGATTAGTCCGGAGATTTCGTCGGAAATCAACACGACCGATGCTAAAAAGGAAAATGACAATCGAGGGGTGTTCGGAGCCTGGAGGATTCGAATCGACACAAATACCATGTCTTATGAAATAATCCCGGCTCGAAACGCTCAGGCGATAGGGAATATCTTTGATGCTGACCTCTCGCAATTTCTCGAGGTAACACCGTGCGCGAACTGCCTTACGATTCCAAGAGTATATCCGGATGGTTACGAAAACCTGAACATGGTTGTACGGATGAAACATCCGTTTGGGAACATAGCTACTCGTCCCGATTTGCATGGATTTGATGTTCGAGGTATTTTCATTCTTCCATCAGATACTGATAATGCCGGCATCAAGGTCATGAGACCATCAGGAGTCGAAGAGGATGCATCATATTCAACGCAATTGTTAAATGCTGATGGATACACATCTCATTTCGATGAGCTTGCTTCGGATTCTCGTTATTTCATCGGTGGAACTGTTGTCAGTGGAAATTTGAATCCTTTTCTCAGGTTTTTTGAGGATTATTCAACGCCGCATTTCGACCCTCACGCTCCCGCTGGGCAGAATGTGATGCCGGTGGGTTCCGGGAATTACGATCGAACAGCCGTTCTTAAAAAACTCGATACAGGTTCGGTTTATGATTTTTACATTGTTGCTGATGTGGCATACGGTCAATCGGCAAAGCTTGCGAACAGGGCAAATCCGCAGTATTACCTTCCAGCATTCCATCGAACAGAGGCATGGCGTGTGGAATACTGGATCGAGAACAATATTCTCAGTCATGGCGATGAAACATCGACCGCCGATGTTATGATTCAGGCTTTCGACTGGCAGCAGGGAGCAACGGTTGATCCCGATTACCCGAATCCAACGAATTTATCCGGTATTCCTGAAAAAAGTGATGTTCTTCAAGTTGAGCTTTCCATACCCGACCTTCAGAATGACCTTCTTATAGTAACCACACCTGAGGCTGGAAGCGGGACTCCGAGCGATCCTCTCAGATACCGAATAACTGTCACGAATGTAAATCAATGCGAGGGACCTTACGTGTATGGACTTCTGGCAATTCGGGATGATCTTTACGGAGCGGCATCTCCAAGCGGAAGAATGCCGATTCCGTCATCACCTGCAGGATTCCCTTATCCGACACTTGATATCCTCGATTATGCTCTTTACGCAACTATCCGCGTGAATATCGAGAATCCATATATTTCATCTAATTATACAAATACGGTATTATCCAATTGGGAGTTAAGTGTTCCAAATGTCGATCAGGTTGCTCACGAAAGTCCAATCTCGGGATATCGAACGACGATTCATCCCAATTTCTTTATAGACCCATCCAATAAAAAGTTCCAATATCGCTGGGACTATGACTATGACGGGGTGACATTCGATATAGATGGTTCGGGAATGCCAAGTCCCGAAATTGAATATGCTGCACCGGGGAAGAAAAATGTCGGTTTGAGGGTAAGAACGAATTCAGTTCCTCCTAAGGAATATATATATCAGTTTCCTGTTTACGCTGAGGGTCTGGCGTATCAGAATACAATACCGTCAACCGGAACTAATCGTGAATCCACAAGCGAAAGCCGATGTCACTCAATCGCTTGCACCGATACACACACATATCTGGTTTACACAAGCGAAATTGGCTCACATAGAGATATCTGGCTCGCGATAATTGACCGCAGCGGAAATATGACAACCCAACAAATAACGGATGATTTAAAACCGGATTATCAACCGTGTGTTTTATTACCGTGGACCGGCTCAGAATATTTAGGTGTCTATATAGCCTGGGCATCATACGAAGCGCCCAATATGTTCGTCTACGCAACATATGGCAACCTTGATGGTACAGGCTTTGAAGCATCTCATATAAAGCGGATAACATTGCCAGCTGATTCATTCGAATTAAATCCGATATTTTTCTTCTCATACCCTCAACTACAGATTTACTACGTAAAATACAATGGTATGGAGTCATATATATATAGGTCTCACTCCGAGGATCATGGTGAAACGTGGATAGAGGATGGATGGGTTGTCGATAACGGCTCAACATCGCAAAGTTCTCCATCAATAACTCACTCCGGAATATGGGATGTCTTAGTCTGGGAGGATGGAATTAATTTCACTACGCGTGGCACCGACTTATACATGGGCATCTGCTGGAGTGGATACACATTCAACCAAATAAAAAATATCTCCCATTTTATCGACAAAACAAGTGAAGAAAGCCCTATGAGCACCTACGGTCCTGGTGGGAACCAGGTTGTCGCCTATCTTATGGTTCCCGATGGTTCCACGACCAAAACTGCTCATGTCAAACTTGCAAACGTCTTCTATGGCAGCATCGCGGATTTCCCGATGGAGGAAGGTACGGATGGTCAATATACTCATACGATGCCTTCTGTATTATCTCCTTCAGATGGGAGTTACTTTGTTTCATATGGATCATACAACAAATCGACTCAGGAGTTGACTGCTTACGTAATCCAACTGACTGAGGGTAGCGGATTTGGCGACTGGGACAACACGCTTTATCTCGAGCAATTAATTGGAACAGTCACCTCGGATTATGGCGGATATGAGATATACCCAGCTATTGCTGTTAATTACAGGCTATCATACGCGAAAGAACTCTTCATCGCTTATCGAAGTTTTTCAGATGGTGTATATGAGAGTGCCGTAAATCCGCTAATGAAATTCGGGCGGATTCAGATGATGTATATAGTCAATGAAAAGATAGATTATTAGGTTTTTGAATACTGAAAATAATTCACTATCTCATGAGAAGAGGCTTAGATATGAAAAATGTCATCTCCACACTGGTTCTTTTAATGCTTTGCATGATTACCGTATCTTGTTCAAGCAATACAAATCCAACTGAACCATCAGTTCAAAATAGCGGAAATGCTGAAACAAACATATCCACGAGTATAAGTGAGATGGATATTCCAGCTGCTCCATTACCCAGAGGAGCTTTCGGATTATGGAAAGTCATGGTTGACATACCAAATATGACGACTGAAATTATTCCCGCGCGAAATGCTCAGGCAATCGGGAATATTTTCGATGCTGACCTTTCTCAATTTTTAAATGTCGCTCCTTGTTTAAACTGCATGTCAATCGCCGGCATGTATCTGGATGGTTACGAGAATCTGAATCTAACCGTCAGAATGAAGCATCCGTTCGCAAATATCGCTACACGACCCGACCTTCACGGATTCGATGTTCGCGCTATTTTCATCATTCCCGGAGATACTACGGATCCCAATATCAAGGTTATGGATACTGATGGAGTAGAACAAGATGCTAATTTCAACCTTGATTACATTTTGAATGCCGATGGATACACATCTCATTTTGATAACCTGCCATCCGATCCAAGATATTTTCTTGGAGGAACAGATGTCGCAGGAAACCTGAATCCGTTTCTGAGATTCTTCGAGGATTACGCGACTCCGACATTCGATCCCCACGCTCCTGACGGGCATAACGTAATGCCGGTAGGCTCAGGAAACTATGACAGAACAGCAGTGTTCAATCGCGAACATCTTACGGATACTTTCGGTTTCTATGTTGTGGCTGATGTCGCTTATGGGCAATCTGCGGTGTTAGCGAACAGAACGAATCCTCAATATTATCTTCCAGCGTTTCATCGAACCGAGGCATGGAGAGCGGAATACTGGATTGAGAATAACAATCTTTTTCATTTTGATCCCACATCTACAGCGGATATCGTAGTTCAGGTTTTTGACTGGCAGCATGACGCAGATGTAGATCCGGATTATCCCAATCCATCCAACCTGTCAGGAATTCCGGAAAGCAGCGATGTACTTCGCCTTGAACTATCAATTCCGCAGATTCAGAATGATCCTGTTATTGTCAATACACCAGAAGCGGGTTATGGAACACCAACAAGCCCATTAAGGTATCGTCTCACTGTCACGAATGAGAATATGGCGTATATTAATCCAACCGGATTGCTTGCGATTCGTGATGAATTATATGGTCAGGCATCACCACATGGACGAATACCAATACCTGAATCCCCATCCGGATTTCCTTATGAAACCGATGATATTCGGGATTACACGCTATATATCCCCGTGACTGTTAACATCCCATATGGGCAATTTCCCCAGTATGTCAACGGTATGTTAACGCTCGAAGACACCACTCTTATGTGGCCGGATATCGACCTATTCGCACCCAGTGACGGTTCAACATGCAGCACGGTAATACATCCATATTTCTTTGAGGATCCAAGCCATAAAAAATTCCAATACAGGTGGGATTATAACTACGATGGCGTGACATTCGATATTGATGGCGGAGGAAATCCAAGTCCGCAAATCGATTTCGCGACACCGGGGCGAAAGAACGTTGGATTGCGAATAAGAGATAACGCGGTGCCGCCAAAAGAATATATCTATCAATTCAATATTTATGCCGAAGGGGAGGCTTTCAATGAATTGATACCATCGACCGAATGGAATCGTGATATTGCAAGTTCGAGACGAAGTCAGGCAGTAAAAATCGATTCCAACAATGTTTATTACGTTTACTCTCATGAAACCGGTATTGGAAGGGAAATATGGCTTGCAATTGTCAATCGCCAAGGCAACATAACAACTTCACAGATAACGGATTCCTCAGATGTGTGTTACAACCCGGCATTGGATATTGTAACGAGCGGTGAGGAAGAGGGAATCTATATCGCTTATTCACAGGTTGAGGGAAGCGATACTTTCCTTTATTCTACTCACGGCAATCTTGATGGGACAGGATTCTCATCATCAAACAGGAAACGAATATCAAACGATACATCTGTTGACGAATATGACCCATGCATTCTACGTGATTTTCTTCGATTCAATGTTTTTTATACAAGATGGAGTGTTGCACCGCGTATTTATGGGGCATGGTCTGATGATGCCTGTGAAACATGGAATGAATATGGATGGGTTGCGGATAACGGTTCCACCTGGCAGGAAAATCCAGCTGCGTGCGAAACAAGTTATAGAAATTCGATGTTAATCTGGGAAGATTACATGGATGAAGCTACAACAGGCGCTGACCTTTATAAATCGAGAATATCCGATGGTGACTCTTTTCATACTCCTGTTAATATCTCGATTTTCCACGATAACACTTACGAAACCAAACCGTCCGTTGATTATGGCTGGTCTCAGGTTGCTATTGCATATCTCACTTATAAGATTAGCAGCCCGGAAAAATATGCGAGATTAAAAATTATAGACGCATACGATGATTCGCAGCTTGATTTCCCGATTGCCTACGCTACCGGAACCAATATCGCCCACACTCAGCCTTGTGTATATGCTATCGCCGATAGCAATTTCACATATTCCTTCGGTTCATACGACACGGTCACGCATGATTTAACCTGCAACATACTTCAATTGTATAAAGGAGACGGATTAAATCAGCTGGAACGCACGGTGTTATTTCACGAGGATATCGGAAACGTTCCAGCAACTTTCGATGGACCGGAGCTATTTCCTGCTGTCGCATGCTACCGATACACATCCAGTGCAATAGAGAACTTCATCTTCTTTAGAGATTACGCATCCGGTTCATATTTAAGTCCGCAATCTCCTCAGGAGGTTTGCGGACAGATTAGTGTTATTTACAATATCTCAGAACATCATCAACCGGATTAGGATTCATACTGAGATTCTTTACCTCGAATCAATAGTGGGTTAGAATGTTCTCAAGCGATTACATGCCGGGATCGGGTCCCGGGCAAGGCATGCCACGAATCCCGTCAGGTCCGGAAGGAAGCAGCGGTAAGCGGAATTTGCCTGTACCCGGCAAACTTGGTCCCGGCTTGTAATCGCTATGTCATCGCTTCTCATAAAAAATATCTCACAGCTCGCGACTCTCGCGTCATCAAAAAAACCAAAAACCGGTGATTCAATGCGGGACGCTGGATACATTAACGATGCTTGTGTATTTATCAAGGATGGTGTTATTGCGTTTGCCGGTGAGAAATCCAAAGCTCCGAAAAAAGCGGACAGGATGTCCGCGCTCCCAGAGGCTGATGAAATAATCGATGCCAAGGGGTGCTGCGTGACGCCGGGATTAATCGATGCTCATACGCATCCCGTATTCTCGAAAACACGCGAGGATGAATTCGTGATGCGAATCATGGGCAAAACATACATGGAAATAGCATCCGAAGGCGGGGGGATAATGTCATCGGTAAGACATTTAAGAGAAACATCAAAGCACGATTTGAAAGAGATAACGAAAAGACATCTTGATGATTTCATATCATACGGAACAACGACAATCGAGGCGAAAAGCGGTTATGGATTGAATCTCAAGGATGAAATAAAATCGCTTGAAATTCTAAAAGAGTTGAATGAGGAGCATCCGATTGAGATAATCCCTACTTTTCTCGGTGCACATTCAATTCCAGCTGAATACAAAAATAATCGCGAGGAATTTATCCGAATTGTGATTGACGAAATGCTTCCCAAAGTCGCGAATCGACATCTTGCGAAATACTGCGATATCTTCTGCGAAAAAGGAGTTTTCACTGTCGATGAATCAAGGCGAATTTTGATGCGAGCGAAAGAACTCGGGTTAGGAATACGAATCCACTCCGATGAGTTCGAGGCGATTGGGGGAACTGAATTAGCTGGTGAACTAAAAGCGGTTTCAGCTGACCATCTAACAGCAATCACCGATTCCGGAATCAAAGCTCTGAAAGAAAATGGAGTTATCCCAATATTGTTACCAGCCACAAGTTTTTTTCTTGGACACGGTCATTACGCTCCCGCGAGAAAAATGATCGATGCGGGTTTGCCTGTCGCAATCGCAACTGATTTTAATCCCGGAAGTTCGATGACAAATTCGCTCCAAATGGCAATGACAATCGCGTGTATCAATATGAAAATGCTCCCGGAAGAAGCTTTATCTGCGTGCACTGTAAATGCCGCATGGTCGCTGGGAATTTTAGATAAGGTTGGAACTATCGAAGAAGGCAAACAAGCTGATTTAGTAATTTGGGATACAGAGAATTTTCGACAGGTGGTATATCACTTTGGGAAGAATCATGTGAGAAAAATGATTAAATTAGGTGTCACAATTCCGGTGTTTTAATTTTCCATTTAAGCAGATGATTTTTAAAAAAAGGATTCTGTCTACTGATAGGACCACCTATTTTGAAGCATGGAAAGAATGTCTATCCCTTTTTTTCCTTTCAATTCTCATCTACCCAATGTATTAGCGTGCCTTCATCAGGTGTGCAGAAAATTCTGCACCTGCTTTGAGTGGATGCAACTGCTATCATCCACAATGGTTCATTTCCAAGAGTAAAAAATGAATGAGAATAATTGGGGTCATCAAGATTAATTTGAATAATTTTATTCGTACATCTCGGATATAGTTGAGGATCCACTTCACATACAGTCCCATATAATTTATGTCGTATGGGATCTATTCCCGCAAATTCTATACCGGGACCATCATGATCAGCGAATTTTATGGTCTTAATAACTGTGTCATTTTGAGTATTTACAATAGTAATTGCATCTTCAGAGGATCGACCAGGAGCGAAATTGAATATATATAACCTATTGTCATAACCCATTTCCATTGAGAATGGTGAGGTATCAATCTCTAATGGACCCAAAGGCTGAAGGTCAGAAGTTCTGAATATCCCAACGTGAAACTTGAATTCAGTCATTGTTTGACCATAATTCTGATGATCTTTAACATATATCTTCTGACCATTATTCGTTATTTTAATTTCATCAGAACAATTTCCAAACTCAACAGATGATACTTCGAAATTTGCCAGGTTCACCTTGCTAACGAGTTTTGTTTGCATTGTGCCTAATCCTTGTGTAAGAAAAGCATGCGTTTCAGATGGATTAACCACCATTGCCAGTATGGTTTTTGAAAACTCCAAGCTATTTAATATCTCGCCTGTGTCATAATCAACTTTTAATAGCAGTCCGCTTTCTTCCGTTGTTGCTCCCACTATTTTGGATAATGCCACAATCAATGCGTTTCCATTATCTACAGGACTAACCTTGTGGATTAATCCATTAAACGTAAAGTAAGCCTCTTGCTGCAGTGTAAAAGGATCAATCACTGAAAGAGTCAGTGTTTCAGCACTTCCTGAACATGCTGCGTAAAGTTTTTTAGTTATAGGACTGTAATCGACTGAATATGGTACCAGGCTGCAAGGTGAAATAGTTCCTTCATTTGCCTGCACCAGACATGTAAGAATTAATAATGTGAATAACACAAAAATCGAGTTTCTCATTTTATTTTCCTCTTAAATTCCTTGGAGTACAGTACTTTCAATCTTGTAATTATAATTTCTCTTTTTAAATATATAATCTTTAACCTCACTTAAATAATAGTAAAAATACACGTTATCAACATGGTCATAATCTACCGCAGCAGCTGATAAAAGCCCATAATCTATAAGTTTATCTTGTAACTTTTGCTCGCTTGCATCTCCTCCAATGAAACATGCACTTTCCATCCATGCATCAACGCTTAAATCACGTGTACACAATTATTAAATCCGGTTGTTCAGTGTTTTATGACTAAGTGCTCCCTCATGAATAAGAAGCTGTTCGCGGATGCTAATCGCCAATTTTGCTCCCTTCACTTTACCATCGGAACCAATGCACCTATGGCAGGGGACGATAATCATAATTGGGTTGTTATGATTAGCCTGACCCACAGCACGAGCGGCTCCGGGCTTTCCAACTCGCTCGGATATTTCGCCATATGTTGCAGTTTCACCATAAGGGATTTTTGTGAGCTCGTTCCATACCTGAACCTGGAATGGAGTTCCTTGTAAGCGATATTTCAAGTCGAACGATTTTCGCTTTTTGTTGAAATACTCATCAATCTGACGAGTGACACGAGAGCATTTCTGCTTGCTCCATGTGAGTGAATCGAATTTGGATTCGAGAGATTTTTCCTTAATCGTTGGATGCGCAGCTGGGTCGAGATAAAGCCAGATTAAAGCGCCTTCATCATCGATGACATAATAGACATTACCGAACGGAGATTTGTATTTATCTGCGTAGTGTGGCATACACCCTCCCTGACGGTCTAAGCTCGGAGCATCTTGCTTACGCGCGGTGTACCATATCCCCTTGCTTACGCGCGGGGTGCGTTCGCTATCTCCCAATCCCCTTGCTTACGCGCGCGGGGTGCGTTCTCGGGTGCGTTATTCAGGTGGTTTGATTTTGTCTTTAATCATCATGATGAATTCGGTGAGCATCTTGGGACCGATATCGCCCTCACCGCGAATCCTCACCGAAACCTGTCCCGACTCTTTCTCGCGATTACCGGCAACAAGTATGTACGGTATTTTCTGAAGTTCCGCCTCACGAACCTTGAATCCGATTTTTTCATTTCGGTCATCGACCTCGACCCGGAATCCGCGTGAGCGTAACTCCTTCCCGACTCTGTGTATATACTCTTTCTGATCGTCAGTAATATCCAACACGATTACCTGGGTCGGGGCGAGCCATAGCGGGAAATCCCCGGCTGTGTGTTCTGTTAACACACCGATGAAACGTTCGAGCGAGCCGATAATCGCACGGTGAATCATAATCGGACGATGCTTTAAACCATCAGAGCCGAAATAAACCATATCGAAACGTTCGGGCAGGTTGAAGTCGAGCTGGATAGTGCATCCCTGCCACTCGCGCCCGATAGCATCCCTGATGAAATAATCGATCTTGGGACCATAGAACGCTCCACCGCCCGGATCCATAATTGGATTGAGATTGCGTCTCGATACCGCCACATGCAAAGCCTCCTCCGACTTTTCCCATATCTCGTCATCGCCTATTCGCTTCTCGGGTTTCGTCGCGAATTTCGTGTAATACTCGAATCCGAATGCTTTGTAAATGTCATGGACGAAATCCATTACACCTATAAGCTCATCGGTCATCTGTTCTTTGGTACAAAAGATATGACCATCATCGATTGTGACCATGCGGACTCGTAGAAGTCCAGTTAAAGTACCTGAACGTTCGTTGCGATAACATGTCCCGAATTCAAAATATCGAACCGGCAAATCTCTGAAGCTTTTGAGCTCGGATTTATATAATAAAAGGTGTCCCGGGCAGTTCATTGGCTTAAGACATGTATCAACATCCTCAGCTTTAAGGAAGAACATGTTTTCCCTGTAATTTGCGAGATGCCCTGATGTTTCAAAAATCCCCGTGCGGAAAACATGCGGTGTATTGACAATCTGATACCCTCGTTTTCGATTCTGTTCGGTGACCCAATGAAATAACGTATCCCTGATGATTGTGCCTTTCGGCAGGAAGAAAGGCATACCGGGTGCGCCATCCTCGGGGAATATATAAAGTCTGAGCTCACGCCCGATTCGTCGATGGTCGCGTCGTTTCGCCTCCTCCAAAAGCTCAAGATACGCTTTTAAGTCTTTCTCTTTATGAAAAGCGGTACCGTAAATACGCTGAAGCATCGGATTCTTCTCCGAGCCTTTCCAGTACGCACCTGATGAGCTCAGCAGTTTGAACGCGCCAATTTTTCCCGTTGATGGCAGATGCGGACCCCGGCACAGATCGAAGAATCCATTCTGCTCGTAAATCGTTATTTTCAGCTCCTGCGATTTTCCGGATTTGATTGTGCTGACCTGCTCCTCCTCCAGGCTCGCATCTATGGCTCCAGCATCCCTGCCCTCTCGCAGGCTTTCCAGATGTTCGAGTTTGAGTCTTTCACCGTCAAGTCTGAGACGTTGAGCGGCATCATCGAAACTAACCTCAATTCGTCTCAATGGCAAATCAGCTTTAATTATCCTCTTCATCTCTTCCTCGATTTTATCGAGGTCAGCTTGCGTGAAAGGACGTTCTATATCGAAATCGTAATAGAAACCATTTTCGATAGCGGGACCGAAACCAAGTCCGGCATCCGGAAACAGGTTCTTGACCGCATGAGCCATAACATGAGCTGTGGTATGGCGCATCACATCAAGGCTTTCCGGATTCTTATCGGTGATGAGCTCGAGTTTCACATCCTGAAAGATTGGAGTGGTTGCATCAACGATTTTATCGTTGATTTTCGCCGCGAGAGTTGCAGCGGCAAGATTTTCCGAAATCCCCCATGCCACCTGCATGGGCGTGATGCCTTCGGGACGTTCGACAACATCCCCATCCTTCAGTGTGATTTTTATCATCGCTCATACCTCATGAATTTAGCTAAACCACAGGCGCTCCGCGATGGAATCACCTGCGGAAAGTACAAAAAAATCCTGACCGCCATCCCCCATACTCGACGGTCAAGCTTAATTTTAAGACACTGATTTTACCACTTTAGTGCCGCGGATTCAAAAGCAAAATCAAATGCAAATATCGTATCTACAATTCGTTAATGAACTTATTGGCGGCGTCGATTGCTTTCACCTGCCATGAGTTCGATGGTCTGTTGACCAACTTTGCGATATCGGGATTCTTCTTTGCATAAATCCCGAATGTGTAGAACTCAATAGCTGCAAGAGTTTCGTAAAATGGAAGGGATTCATTTATTCTCCTCGGCGGATCGAACATCACATGGGAATCGATATCGGTCTTCACTGGATGTGACCATTCATCGATGTAGCTTCTAAGAAACTGACGGGCATCGAGTCCGACCGCTCTATATACAAAAAGGGTAAAACCGATATCGTAGAGCGGCGAGTCCCAGAAAGCATCCTCCCAGTCGATTACACCCTTGATACCACTCTTGTCAACTATTATATTCGCCGGGATAAAATCACCATGGTTAAGACAAACCTCGTTCGGTTTATCCATCTCCATGGTCTTAAGGGCATATAAACCATGCCAGTCATTTATTCCGAGTTTTTCAAGGTCATTTTTGACTTCATCCACAGTTAAAAGACGATCGGTTGCAAGCCTGTTTTGTTCACGGATATTCCATGTTGATCGATGAAGTCTCGCGAGAGTCTTGGCGCTTAAGTCGATAAACTGAGCTTTCATGCGAGCTACAGCATCCGGCATAACATCCTGCGCTGTTTTACCCGCCACATACTCCATGAGAAGATATTCATCCTTGTCGATCTCTCCATATGAAAGAGGTTTTGGAACAGTGATATGTTTCCCAGCCTCCTGCATCACGGAGAATTCCGAAATCGCGCCATGCGGCATCACTTTGAGTACATAGCTTTTTCCACCGTGCTGGAAGAGGAAGATTAGATTCGTGCTTGATGGTTCGACGACTTTAATATCAGATGCAGTCACTCCGCTGAAAAGTCCTCGATGACGGGAAATTATGCGTTCAAATAGTTCAAGGTCAGTCAAGGTAAAATCCCCATGTTACCCCTGCTTGCTGTTCTCAAGCCTTTTCTCAAGGATTCGCGTGACCAATACAAAATCCTTGTCTTTGTCGATATCAAAGGCAATTTCAGGATAAGGTGAAATGATGGCTTTTATACCGACTCCGAGAATCTTTGACGCTTTTTTCTCAAGCATTGGTATATCGAGTAAACCAAAAACCATTCTTAAAATGAAAGGAAGACCGAATAACCTTGCCAACTTAATCGGATTTTTCCTGTCCCTTATCGCTTTCTGAAATATATGCTCATTGCGCAAAACGGCTTTAGGGCTTATCAGAAAAACATTTCCACCCGTGAATCTTCCCTCCCTTAGAGTCACATATGTACGTTCTCCGCCCGGGAATTTCGACTCGATTATGTTTTTCGCGACAATCGGGTAAAAACATTCGGCTTCGTCTTTCTGGCATGTGAGAAGAAGCGATCGAAGGATATCAGCAGTGATGAGGGGAATATCAGCTGTCATGACAAGAACCTGTCTATGCTGTTCCATCTCTTTAAGCCCCATTATCAAGTTGCTGAAAAGCGATCCTGAATCCTTAAGATATGTGTAATGTTCGTTAGGAAACTCCTTAGACAGCCTTTCAGGATTGCCGATAATCATAATCCCGCTGATAAACGCGCAGTTACGTATATTCTCGATTATATGGGCGATAATGGATTTCTCCATCAACGGGATAAAAGCCCGTTCGGTCTCCTTGGTTACACCCTGAAGTTTTTCAGGGGTATTACCCCCGGCGAGAATGAGCACCGGAACTTTGATTTCAATGTCAGCCATGGATTTCGCATCCCTCCTTCATGGGACGAGATATATTCAGGAATTCACCCGGAAGCGGTTGATAATCCTCAAGCGCTTTCCAGGCGTCATCGTACCTTGGAAAATAAGCAAAAATCGCTGAGCCGGAACCCGACATCAGCACATTCCCCGCCACTTTCTCAAGACGTTTTTTCGCGTCCTCTATTAACGGGTACTGCTCGAAAATCGCCTCCTCAAAATCATTATGCATATACGTTACAAAGTCATTACTGATTATGCCGTTGCTCCACAATTGTCTCAATTCGCTCAATTGAGGAGCCTGTGAAAATCCTGTCCCCTTTTTCATACGATGTGAATCAAGAAGCTTATATGCCGTTGTCGTATCGATTTTCACAGGTGGCACCGAAATAACAAAACCTCCCTGATTTATATCGGGAAGAATCTCAACTTTCTCCCCTTTGCCATAAACAAGAGATGTCCCCCCCATGAAAAAGAACGGGACATCGCTGCCTATCTCGGCACCAATTGCGCTTAACATCTCAAAATCCAAATTTGTATTAAGAAGACTGTTCAAAGCTATCAGCGTGGCAGCGCAATTCGATGAACCTCCGCCCAATCCCGCACCAATCGGTATCTTTTTCGATACTTCACACAAAATACCCTCACCCTGAGGAGGCTCTTTAATCCTCGCAAGCTTCTGATATGCCTTCACAATGAGATTATCATCCCCAATAGGAAGCTCCTGATGTGTGGTTCGAATTGTGATACCGCTTCGACCCCTTTCGAGACTGAACTTGATTGTGTCCTCGAGTTCTATAATTTGGAAAATGGATTGTATCTCATGGAAGCCATCAGGACGTGTGCCATAGACTTTCAGAAAAAGGTTCAGCTTGGCTCTGGATGTTACGGATATTTTTTTCAATGACGACATCAAACTCCGATGCATATTTTTCTACGCATTCAATGTAAAATACCATATGTGAAACGATGAAAATAGCAAACAAGGATTAAAAATATATTAGCACCGATTAAAAGCTAAAGCCAATGTCAACCCCTCGCTACGCCCAATTGAGTTTAACGAGGGGAAAGGAAAAATCGATATGAACGAAACGAAAGAATCGACAATTATGCTCGGGATGATGTGGGAGGCAATTGAGATAATCGAATCCTGTCCCGAGTTCGCCCAACTTATCCCTGAAGTCAGATCGAACTTGGTGTATGCGAAGTCTGATGCGAAAACAGTTAATGATGTAATGGCAATCGATGGACGGATTACCGTTGTGAACGGAAGACCGCATGCATCCGGACATCCCAAATTCGGTGCATCGAGTCACATGGCACGGATTATCCTTGAACTCATGAAAGTTAATCCAGAGATTAGGTCCGGGATAAATATTGCGTGCAATCCGGAGTTGGTTTCGTTTTTGGAGGGCTACTGCAAAAAGGATGGATTGAAGATTGTGAAAGTCGATCGTTCAAACGAACCTGCAGACTCAAGAGATGTCGAGGGGAAAACGATGTCATGGAAAGCACGGGAGGCGGTGAGATTGGCTGGCGGCAAGGTTCCGGATATGTTCTATGAGATGGGCGATGTTGGAAAGGAGCCGATTACGACGATGGCGGGAAAAAATCCGGTTGAGGTTGCAGAGAGGGCTGCTAAATTGGCAAGCGAATTTTCATGTTATTAATTTTGGGTTCGCTGTCAAAATAGGGATATCAAATCCTTTGAAATCAAGATCGTGAGTAACCATTGTTAATGATTTTCTTTTACAAATCTCATATATTAATATATCATTAAAATCATATTTCGATAAAGGATATTGAGTTAACAGAGAATCAACGTTAATGGTTGTAAATTCTAATTTACATTTTGTTGCTAAAGCTATGACTTTCTTAACATCCGAAGTAATGTCTTGAGCTATATTCACAAATGAAGGAGAGCTCCGAAAGATTTTAAAATTAGCAGGTTTTGAAGTAGGTGGCAATCTATCATATTCAATATGGGCATATCTATTGATGAACTCTGATATTATTAGTATATCCACATAGATAGGGCATTTCAGCATTTTTAATAATTTTAGAAGTGATGAGTATTTCCTAGCTTTCCAGTCACCAATGTAATTTGGATGGTGAATATAGATCCAAACACAAGCATCAAAGAAAAGTCTTTCCTTACCATTGAAAATATGGTTTTGGATATGCTCAGGCTTATTAATCATCTTCTCCCAATACTTCTTTGATAGCAGCTTTCTCACGATCCGGATTCTTGAAAAATTCCTTTGCTCTATCTACAACGCGTTTTAAAAGATACAGGTCCTCATTAGTAGCTTTAATAGGTTTAAGATTCTCACTAATGAATTGCTCAGAAAAGTCACTGTTATAAAGAGGGCCAACTGCTGCATTCAGAAAAGCTGAGGTTAAATCCTGAACGCCCTCGAAAGATAGGCTAATCCTTTCTCCTTCTTTCAAGGCTTCCACAATTTTTTGATATACTTTTTCTCCATCCTCTGATGAAATACACAGATTATCTCCTACAATATCTGTAATCTTGATTATAATTTCAATATTTTTCATATCATAGCTCCAGAGTTATTTTTAAAATATGTCATCAGGATTTACTTCGGAAGCTAAAAAATAATGATAAGGATCCGCTGAATTAATCTCAATATTGACGACAGTCCCTGGAAATAGAATTTCGAATTGTCCGGTTTCCACATTATTCTGATAAAAACTCCAAAATCCATTATCGGATACTATCTGGATTTTTCCTTTGTTGTGATTAATAAACTCTTTCAATAGTTTCAATCCTAATCCGCCTGGTTTGCCATCAACTCTCCTTCGGGTTGTATTATCTCCTGTAGTAGCCCATATTATAGCTTGGGTGGCATCCAGATTCTGTCTTGTGTTCTCATTCACAACAGTTCGCATGCCCAATCCCAAATCCGCAACTGAGAAATCGAGACGTTTTCCTGTTCGAAAATATTGACCACATGCAAATATGCCAAGTTCAGTCTTGGAATGCGACACAGCATTTTCAAATAATTCTGAAATGCTTTCCCTGAATTTCTTCTGGAGAGGTGAAGACATTTTAGGAAGCCCTTTCCCCATAAAATGCTTCTCTATATACTCCTTAAAAGCTATCGACTCAGTTCGCTCAAACCTTTCAAATTCTATTGTAGTTCTGTAAATGTCTTCCTGTTTTGGTTCAGATACTAATATTTTTTCAAGAAAACGGTTCCTTGTTAAAATGCCCTTTACACTAGGATTCGTAAAACCTATTTTTATATTCCACCCTTTTATTATGAAGTAATAAAGTATAGCCCCAAGCGGAGCGCACATGTTTGCATCAAACCACTCACACTCAAAATAAATATCACAAGACTTGCCCTGCAAGGCATTTATTTCATTGAAAAGCCGTATTAACTCTGTAAATCCATCGTATGTACTTCTTATGTTTTTTATTAATCTGATTTCACCCACATCTAATCATCTTCAAAGGTTTAGTGAAGTCTTGAGAAATGCAAAATTAAATATTTGGTTAAATCTCATAAGTTCTTAAAAATCTACGGAGAGGGAGGGATTCGAACCCTCGAGCCAGATATTCTCCGACTAATCACTTAGCAGGCGATCGCTTTCGGCCAACTCAGCCACCTCTCCATGACCGCTAACCAAGCACTATATATTATACAAAATCGTAACCCAGCGAACCATCATTCTCAAACTACAACCAACAAATCGTTCACCGGGGATAAATCATGCTCTTAGAATCTCTTGACAGGTAATCGATCGGATTATGAATTAGTTATCGCCCTCATCAACAGGTTCATCCGGAATGTCATCATCATCATCATCCGCTTCCTCCAAACCACCCTCTCCTTCGACATCCTCGATGCTCAGGAGATCCTCCGGATTCAAGCCAGCGATGAACTCCTTGAACTTGCGGCTTTCATCGGGTGTGGTGTACAGCTTTTCTCCGGGAGCGGCACCCTCCTCAGCTTCGCCAGCGGCAGGAGGTGGAAACTCGACACCAGCATCGATAAGGATTTCCTCATCAACCAGGATCGGGGAGTTCGCACGAACGGCAAGCGCTATCGCATCGCTTGATCTTGAATCGATATGCAGATTTTTTCCCTCGGAGTAAAGACATATCTCGGCGAAGAAAGTTCGGTTCTTGATTTTGTTAATCGAGATATGATCGATTGTTAGTTCCGCTTCGTTGATGATATTCATTAACAGGTCGTGAGTCATCGGGCGAGGAAGCTCCTGTTTTTTCAGACCGAGGTCTATCGCGGATGCCTCGAAGACGCCGACAAGAATCGGGAGGTAACGGTTACCTCTGACCTCTTTCAGTATGATTACTGGAGACTTCGCGAAGAGGTCGAACATTATGGCATGTATGACCATCTCTTTCAAAATCCGATACCTCGTTTCCCGAAAACTTCCATCACCTTTAAAATAATCGTTTCGGACACGCCCGAACTTGATTCCAATTCAAAATAAAATCATCGCCGGCACACACCGACTTGACACGATATATTTTACCACCCCATTAAAAAGATTCAAGTGGCGCTACGCGACCCCATCAATGAAGCCCGATCCAATTCGAGCACTACCATTCAGCAAGACACGCTTCTTGATTCAAAAGTCCCTGTAACTTAGAATCTTACCGAGATAACCATCTTCAAATGAGGAAAGCTCCTGATAAAATCCGATGATGACTCCGTGGCGGATAATATTATTCATAACAGCGCTCTGGATTGCGCTCATCACAGTTGTGAATCTATGCAATCTGGAGTTCGATTTTTTCACTGACCATTTTATTTTTATCCTGCTCTGCCTGATTCTAATTGTCTCAATCAAAAGGTTTGAATCAGCAAAAAAGCACGAGATAAAAAAACTTTTAATTGAAAAAAGCGACAAGGATCAGGATGTTTTAAAAAGCATCGATCCGCCCAATAAATTCCTCAATCTTTTTCTCTTCTTACTTGCCATCATATTCGTATTCTCGCTCATTTTTCAGGTTCCAGGAGTTGAGAATCTGTTTCCGGAAAACTATTCCGGGCAAATCAAAAAGCTATTTGATTATCTTTACCAGTATTCATCGCAGTTGCGGGCAACCCTTGTAATGCTTGCAGGCTATATCGCTTTTATCATAATGATAATCATCCTCTCGTGGAAAGCTTTCAGGATTGAATTAATACGAAATACACTCAAAGGGAAAACATCAAAAGAGATCGGAGCAATCTCTTTATTTCTCATCGGCATATTGTGGTTTCTATATTTGAGCTGGGCAGCATTGACTCGTCATAATACTTTCCATTCAAAAGCGTGGGACCTTGCGATTTTCGCCCAGCTGATTCACAACTTTAAAAATGGGGTATTCTTCGAATGCAATGTGAGGGGATTATCAAATATCTTCGCTGATCATTTCACTCCGATAATCTATGTTTTCTCTCCACTGCTTTATGTCTGGAATGATCCATCGAGATTGCTTCTCATAATTCAAGCGTTGTTTATCACACTCGGAGCGATCCCAGTTTATCTTCTGACATTAAAAAAGTCGGGATCTCGAACCACATCAATCGGAATTGCCTGTGTTTATCTATTTCTCCCTACACTTCAATTCATCAATCTTGCCGATTTTCATCCGGTTGTGCTTGCGATTCCGATTCTGTTATCAGCATGGTACGCATGGGAATGTCGCAAATACTTGCTGATGTATGTTTTCGTTTTTCTCGCGATGATGTGCCAGGAGGAGATATGGATTCTCATAGGTTCGATGGGATTATTTCTTGCATTATTCGAACGGGAGCGAAAGCACGGGATTATTCTCACGATTCTCGGATGGGGAGGATTTATCGCACTCGCATTATGGCTCTTTCCAATTTTCCGTGGCGGTGAGGAGTATTTTTATCTGCATCGGTATGCTTATCTCGGTTCAAGCGGTGCAGAGATTCTAAGGAATTTGATATTGCATCCGACTCTCTGGCTTGGAAAACTATTTTCGTCAAGAGTATTGATGTTCATAATTCTGATGCTGTTACCGGTGGCTTTTCTTCCTTTGTGCCGTCCGAAATATCTTTTAATGCTGCTCCCTACTCTGCTCTACAGCGCATTGAGCAATGAACCGCTGCAGACATCGATATTCGCGCAGTATGCCGCTCCTTATGTGCCATTTCTGATGATTGCCGCGATAAATGGATTGTCGAGTCTTGCATCTCGAAAAGAAAAAATCATTCAGCAGATAGTTCAAAAATATAGATTTGATGAGAGCGATAATTCAAATCAAACAAGGATTTCAAATAGTGTACTTCAAATGGTTTCATGTACTGCGCTTATCGCAGTTTTATCATGCAATATATTCTTTTCGCCTCTGCCACATGGGTATGCGTATCAAGAGTCGCAGTTAATTGAAAGCATCGAATCGAATGATATTCGCAACGTTTTAAAACAAATTCCTGATAACGCCAATGTCTGTGTGGGAAGCAAGTTCGCACCACATCTAATCAGGAGAAATCTATTCCTTTTTCCTGAATATACACAAGCTGATTATGTTATCCTCGATCTTGAGGATTATAACGACTCATCATCTGCTGAACGAATCCGCACTTTTCTTGGAAATACAACATGGAGCTTGCTTCTCCATGAAAAAAATATTCTTATGTTAAAAAAACAATCTGCTGAATACTCTTCTCTATCTTCACTCAAAGAAATTTACCTGCAAATTCCTCGTGTGGGTATAGATAAGCCCAATAATTTTTCAATTTTTAAAGTAGCAATGGATTTAAATTTTAACTCAGGCAATTATCCGATACGAATGGAAAAGCTATACCTGAAAGATGATTCCCGACTTGAACAGTTATCATGGTGCGCGAAGTTAACCCAATCACATCAGACAAATAATCGATATTTCGGTGTCTTCATTTATAATTTTCAGTTTTGCGATGGCATTCGTTTTAGGAAATTACATTTTGATACTATTAATTTCGGAAATAATCTGCTATATAATGATGAATGGAGCGAAATATATCAATGGATTTATCTATCAAGTAAGGAATTAAACGGTTTATTTTATAAAACTCAACCCTCACCGCATAGTTCAATGCGTTACAACATACCTTTACCATTATTCATTGTTTTTCCCTTCCCCAAGGATCGCATTAATTCTCTTGATGAATATTTCATGGAATATTACATTCAAAATAGATTAATGAATATAATTCATGGAAATTGGGAGCCCGATACAGGCACTTACCCTTTTCATTGAATTCCAAGCATAAAGAATATGTGGTCCAGCATCTCGTTGGAGCCAAAAATAATACTGCGAACTTTCAATTAAACCGATATATAAGTTCCCGGCATCGCTAAATCACTCTGTGTCAATCCCGGATCTTTGGCTCCGACGCGATGCCGGGCTACATTTTCTTATCTGTTAATCTCAGCAAGAAGAACAATAAAAGGCAAAGAATCAATCCCCCAATCGCACCTAAAATAATCCCGATAGCGGTCCTCAAAATCGAAATATCGAGAGGAGTATGGAAGTGGCAGAAGGTGTCGAATATCGATACCTGACCGATCATGCCTCTAATTTTTCTCAATATTTTTTATACTATTGATAACAATAAATGGCTAATATTTCATAAGTTACTGACGATAAAGCTATTGCCACCTGCAAAAGTGGTGGTTTAAGTATAATTAAGCGCTTGAAGGTTAGTAGTAGTAATGAAGAAGTCCCAGACAGCAGTTGCATTAAAAATTTGGAAGAGAGGAAAAACATTTCCAAGTAATTATGTGCTTGCGCATAATGCATTGCGATTGGTATTTCAATGGCGTGAATTGAGGAGTACATAAACGGAAAATCGAAATGACATAAATCCTTATGCAAGTTTTACAAGCCTTAACGGGGATGATGCCGGGTCACCTCCAACCCGAAATGTCCCTGAAGGAATATGTCGAGATGAGTTGACATAGATTAAAAATTCTTACCCAATTCGGAGGCTTCAGATGAAGCGCTTGTTGTTTCTGATTTTCATGTTTTACATGATCACCTTTGTCGGATGTAGTACCGGCCAGTCGCCTGTAAACCTTGATCTCGAAAGAAAGGCTCAGTCATTAACGAATGACTACACTTTCATCACAGGCAAGACATCCGGAACGTCGTGGGGAGACCTATTTCTCAATGCCGCAAAGATTGGCTATGGCAATATACCTGTCAAATGCGGCGCATACGTGTATTTCATTCAGTACCTGTCAGACTTTACGCCGCCATCAACACCACCTAAAACCGTACCTGTCAAATACGAAATCGCAACAGGAACGATAACAGCTCTTGCGGGACAATCATCCGGTTTTGATATGTGGAATAAGATTGATGCCACGAATGATGGAACGCTGTTGATTGGAAAATTCAGCATGACCTCGATTAATAAAGCAGGAAGAATTATCAAACTGACTTACGTAAACAACGCGGAACTGAGTGATGATGGAAGCTGGGTCTTCTATATCCAGAATAACAAAGTTTACAGGATGAATCTCACCACGTTACAGAAGAGCATAATATGCTCAACCGGTTATTGTGCTGAGGTTGCCACCAATGCTGATGGCTCCAAGGCTATCGTCGCGACACATGTAAACGGAGCATATAACCTGTATTTTTGGAACGGAACCGGATTATCCACAATAGGAACAGGTTACGGCTATTACAATGGTGTAGATATGAGCCGTGATGGGGTTGCCTCGTATTCTGTCAATGGTAATTGCTATTGGTGGAACGGAGGAGCAAACCTTGCGGGTACAGGCGTATTCCCTGCGGTCGATAATGGTGTCATGCTCTATGGCAACAATGGGAGTCTCATGGCATATTATTTAAGTAGCGCTTATGGTGAAACAGTAGCGAGCTACGCGACAGCGGTTCAGCAGGTCGCGTGGGCTAAATAAGTTGACGATTGTTTGATTAACGTTTTATCTAACAACAAAACAGCTCCTGTCCCCATGATTTGGGGACAGGAGCTAGGCTATTGTCATAAGCTATATGGGTATAGCTACTACCACATCTTGAGAAATGGGTGGAAATGTGGTATAATTATTATCGTATAGGTTAGGGTATTAAAAGGTGATTTCTGCCTTTTTTCGCATTTTTAGAGAGTTTTTAGTGTTTTTTATGTTTTTTTACTAAACAAAAGGGGCGATGTTTTCTCCCCATTCGGGGGTAATAGTTAAATGGAGGCGATTAATTTCTGCAAACACTTACGCTCGAATTAACATACGCCAAGCAGAAAATCGAAATAATATAGGACATTTAGTGGAGCTGAAAAACGCAATGGGGTTTGTTTCGGGTATGCTCCTACCCGCGCTGTCTTACAGGGAATATGTCAAGTCAAATTGACATAGATTTTAGATTTAAAATTTTTCAAAAATGGAGGCTTCTTATGAAGCGCTGGTTGCTACCGATTTTGGTGTTTTGTCTGATTGCATTTTTCGGATGTAGTAATAGTCATTCACCTGTAGTTCCTGATCTTGAAAGAAATGAGCAAGTTGCTATTGCGAATGACTATACTTTCATCACAGGCAAGACAAACGCGACGTCGTGGGGGGATGTATATCTCAAAGCCGCAAAGATTGGCTATGGAAACGTACCTGTCAGATGCGGCGCATATGTGTATTTTATTAAGTATTTGTCAGATTTTGTGCCGCCGTACACACCGCCTAAAACAGTTCCTGTCAAATACGAAATCGCTACCGGGGTTGTTACACAGCTCGGAGCGACATCATCGGGATTTGATATGTGGAACAAGATTGATGCCACGAACAGTGGTACTCTGATGACCGGTAAATTCAGTTTGACCTCTGTTAAAAGAGCAGGCAGGACAATCAATCTGACATACGTAACAAATGCTGAATTAAGTGATGACGGGAGCTTTGTGTTTTATGTCCAGAACAACAAAGCATACAGAATGAATCTCAGCACGATGCAAAAGACCACACTATGCTCAAACGGTTATGTTGCCGAGGTTGCTACTAATTCTGATGGCTCCAAGGCGATCATAGTAACACAGGTAAACGGGACATATACTCTGTATTCGTGGAACGGTTCCGGTCTTTCGACAATAGGTTCCGGTTACGCTTACTACAATGGAATCGATATGAGTCAGGATGGAATTGCTTCATTTTCCGTCAATGGTAAGTGTTATTGGCTAAATGGAAGTCCGCAGCTCGTTGGAACTGGCGTATTCCCAGCAGTTAAGGATGGCCTCATGCTTTACGCTAACAACGGAAATCTAATGAGTTACGACCTTGGTACGGGGGCTGGTTCAACTGTTGCGACCTATTCAACTGCAGTTCAGCAGGTTGAGTGGACCAGAGATTTAACGCTTGCTAAAAGCCTTATCTGACGATAGTGCAGCAAAGACGACCAAACAGCTCCTGTCCCCCTCTGCGGGGACAGGAGCTATTTTTTTTGTGCGAATTTCAGAATCATCCACAAACAAAAAACGAGGATTAATCCGCCAATTGAACCGAGGATCAATCCAATTATGGTTCTCCAGACTGATAGCATTATCGGTGTATGGAAATGACAGAATGTGTTGAAAATCGATATTTGACCTATTATGCCTCCAACAAGACATATAAAGGCGAGGGATGACAGTTTGACTGGTCGAGCACGCAAGGTGTAATAAGCAAGGATTAACAGAGGATGCCCTATTAAAAATTCCTTTGTTCGCGGACGAACCGCGAATATTGTCTCTAAAACTCCCCTGAATGAGCTTTCGATATCGGATACCGCGAATATCGGCTCGTTGCCGCTTCGCATGAGAAGTATCAATCCAGCGAATGCGACAACCGCTAAAAAAGCGAGATGCTTTATCTTTATCTCAAGATTACCGAGGAAAATCAGCTCATTGAAAAATCCGCTTTTTTCCTCACGGAAGAAAAGCCTTACACCTATGAGAGCGGCAAGGAAAATTGGAATCACAAAGGAGAGTTTGACGCCGCTAAAGGCATCCATCTCGGTCATGTATGATGGAGTTGCGAAAAGAGCAGCAGTCATCAATCCCCCTATGATTGTGAACAAAAGAGTCAGGATGAATGAAGCAACCACATGAGGATATGTTCCCTTCTCGACCTTTTTGGAGAAGATATAAGCGAGACCGAGCATTGGAAAAGCGATTCCCGCAATTAAGCCTCCTGTCTTGATGAAAATCGATTCGGGAGGCTTTATCGAGAGAACGGCGAAAATCACAAGCAGAATCAAGACACCGGGAATCGAGCGAATCCCCCATCCCCATGAAAGCAGTAACGCAAGTCCTGATGCAAACGCGAGCATAATAAGGAGTTTGGTTATGATATTCGGTGAATCTTTCTGAAGCGGTTTTACATAACCGATTTTATAGCCATCAGCGATAAGACCATCACGAACGGACTTGAAATAATCCATATTTGTTTTCAGGAGATCCTGTCCGGGTTTCGCGAGCATAAACGGTTTCAAATAGACTACTCTTACGTTTCTTTCTTTCACCGCTCGAATCATTCTCGATGTCGCTTTCGATGGCGTATAAACATCCATCTCCTCATCGGAGATTGAATGCACACGCACCATTCTATCCGGAAGCATCCCTCCAAGAGTCTTGTCGCCATCCTGTTTGGCGAACTCGACGTAACCGAACATCATGTATGATTCGCGGATAGCATCAGCGGTCGTTTTCAAAGCTGATGGGTAACCAAGGACTTCATCGCCATCGAAAATCAAAGGCGCGCAATACGGAAAATCAAGATTCGCGATTATTGTAGATATTCTTTCTGTATCGATTGATCGTATATTCCTGATGCGTGGTATGACATGGAATCCACGAGCTCTAAGCTCGTAAAGCAAAGGGCTTACAAAGCCAGCACCAAGCTGGTATAGCTCCTCTGGGTCACCATCGAGACTGATGACTTCAAGCCCCCTCTCGGTGAATTGCCTTAGTTCCACGCGCTCTCGACCAAGCTTGTCAACCCATGATTCATAAAGTTTATCTATAAACGATTCCTGATTATTCAAAATCACATGGACACGATTCGGTTCGAGTTGGTAAAGCAATGCTTCTAACTTGTCCTCGGTTACAAACCTGATTTCCGGTTTTTCTTTTTCCTCTTTCGATCCGGGACCTTCGAGTACTTTTTTCTCAACCGTGAATCCCTTCACGACAGCTGCAAGGTTTCTTTCTTCAAGAAACTCCGGAGTATCCTCAAGAAGAGCGATAGTAGTGAAGTCCTCTTTTTTTAATTCATCAAGAAGCGAATCGATGTCGATTCCGTTGTATCTGGCGAATCGATGGAGCTGGAAATAGTCGATAGCGATAGTTACGGTTCGATATTTTGATTCGACATTCCATCGGTCGATGAGTCCGATGAATGAGGCAACCAAACCGAGACCGATTAACGCGAGAAGAAATATTTCGTATGTATTTTTTCTCATATAATCGAAGGTCAAATTTTAACGGGATTGAGCCCATTTGTAAAATCGTGTACAGCACCAAATGAAAACAGCTTTCTGATTCTCGCTTTTTCTTTGATTTTAAGGTTGCAATAAGCAAAGAATGATTGTATTATTACATGTGTAAAGGACTAATTTTTAGCGTAATTCTTAATCGTCAGGAGGTATCCAAAATGCGATTTCCGCACTCTTTAACAGCAATTATGCTGGCATTGTGCATTGCATTAGCTCTGGCATCATGCTCAGGCTCGTCAAAAAGAGGGGAATCTCCGGTTGAGCCGAGTACACAAATATCCGACCTTCCGATTTCATTTGAAAACGAGGATGTCTGTAGACGAAGTGTCCTCGCGGTTTACAATGCCATGATCGACCCGGTCACAAAAACATTCACGGTGACGTCAGCTAATCGTGAAGCCTTATATCATTTCCCTCTCACGCAGTTATATCCGAATGTTTTGAAAGTAATGGATTATGGCTGGACTCCCAATTTCTGGGCAGATGTAAAAATATCTCATCCACTTCCATACAGCGGAATAGATGGATTCGATCCGCGCGTAATTGCGCTTTTGCCTGCAAATCCGGGAGTGAGCTACAATTATCCGCTTCTCAACTGCGTTGGGAATAACTCAGTTGTTCTCAATCATGATGGTTACACGAAGCTATTTGATAATCTTGGAGGTCCCATTCCGGGCAACACGAATCCGTTTCTAGCGTATTTCAAGCATGTCGAGTATCGACGGTGGTTTTCAAGTGGAACAGGAATGATGTCGGACACTCGTCGATGGGAAATGGACATAAACGGTTTCGGTGGTCCAATGCAATTCAAACTTGTAGTTGATGTTTCGACAAACTATCCTGACACTCCACAACAGGTTATCGATAACGCGCCTGAACCTGTTGAGATCAGCACATTTATTGAGTTAGGGTTAACATCGACTGGTGGAAGGGCAATAATCGAAGTTACTATGATCGATTGGCAAGGGTTGAATGATATTAAATGCGAAGTTGAGGCGCCTGAAATGTTTAATAGCACTGTTCAGTTGTTTTATTTGCGACCAGGAACAAACTCCAATGAGCATATTTTTTCAGGAACAATCACTAATGAGCTTTTAGCGCCGGAGGGCGAATATGATGTTCTGATAGCTGCGGGAGATGTTTCAACAGGTATCTACACTTTTGACGAAGCCATCGCAATTGTTGATGATGACATTAATTTCAATCCAATGGATGTAACACCTCCATGGTTGTATTTTTCACCTCGGGATATTTACGTTGAAGGGAATTATGCATATGTCGTGTGTGATACACTCGGGCTTCACATTTTTGATATCTCAAATCCTATAAATCCTCTCTGGGTTAACTGGGTTGATACATCAGGTTATTCAATTGGAGTTTATACATATAATGGTTATGCGTACGTAGCAGATGGCGATTCTGGTCTTCAGATAATTGACATAGAACCACCAGAATCAGCTTTTATTGTGAAATCTGTTGATACGCCGGATTATGCTCAGGGAGTTCATGTATCTGGCAATTATGCGTATGTTGCGGATCAGCATTCTGGTCTTCAGATAATCGATATAGAACCACCAGAATCGGCATATATCGTGAAATCTGTCGACACACCGGGCCATGCCATAGGAGTTCATGTTTCTAGTGGGTACGCATATGTGGCTGAATACGGATCTGGTCTTCAAATAATCGACATAGAACCACCCGAATCGGCATATATTGTTAAAACAGTCGGTACACCAGGTGACGCTTATGGAGTTCATGTATCGGGTGATTATGCATATGTGGCTGATTGGCTGTCTGGTCTTACGATCATTGATATAGCTCCACCCGAATCAGCATATATTGTGAAATCTGTTGACACTCCTGATCGTGCAAAGAGAGTTCATGTATCTGGCAATTATGCGTATGTTGCAGATCAGCAGTCTGGTCTTCAGATAATCGATATAGAACCACCGGAATCTGCTTATATCGTTGAATCTGTCGACACACCGGGTGGTGTCGAGGGAGTTCATGTATCCGGTAGTTACTCATTTGTTACTGATGGATGGAATCTCCTTGTAATCGATATTGAACCTCCCGAATCGGCATATATCGCAAAATCGTTTGACACGTTGAAATCATCAATAGAAGTTCATGTATCAGGCAATTATGCCTATGTAGCAGAGCGTGCTAGTTTAACGGTTTTAGAAATAGAACCACCCGAATCAGCACATATAGTGAAAAACATCGGTACATCTGTCTTCTGCGAATCTGGACAGAGTGTTAGTGTTTTTAATGATTATGCTTATTTAACCAATTGCGACTTACATATTATAGATATAAAGCCACCTGAATCGGCATCCATAATAAAAACTCTTGATACGTCGAGTTATACCTTCGATGTTCATGTAGCTGACGGTTATGCATATGTTGCAGCTCGGGATTCTGGTCTACAGATAATTGACATAGAACCGCCTGAATACGCTCACATCGTTAAAACTGTCTACACACCACAATATGCATATGAAGTTCATGTATCCGGTGGTTATGCATATATTGCAAATAGAGGTTCTGGTCTTCAAATAATAGACATAGAGCCTCCAGAGTCCGCATATATAGTGAAAACTGTCGACACACCAGATGCTTCCTATGGGGTTTATGTATCCGGTAGTTACGCATATGTGGCGGATCTTGAGTCTGGTCTGCAGATAATGGACATAGAACCACCCGAAGCTGCTTCTATTGTAAAATCTGTCGACACTCCAGGCTATGCCTATGGAGTTCATGTATCCGGTAGTTACGCCTATGTGGCAGATGGGGGGAATTCCGGTCTTCAAATTATAGACATAGAACCACCTGAATCAGCATATATCGTAAATTCTATAGACACTCCGGGTGGATCAACGTTCGTTTATGTCTCCAAAGGCTACGCTTATGTGGCGGGTGGTAGTAACGGCTTTCGAATAATCAAGCTCTGGTGATGAACCTATAAGCCAGAATTCTTTTGATTCGACAGGTTGAATCTTTAAATCTCTTTAATTCTCTTTAAAATATATAATATCCAAATGAAAGTAACCCGGCATCACGCTAATCGGTCATGTGAAAAGATATGTCCTTTGGCTTAGCGTGATGTCGAGCTACATATTTGCCGATAAATTTAATGTTTACATGGAAAACTTTCTATGTTAAAGTTCAGGCATTGTTTTGCCCGAATTGCCGTGGGGGGACAAAAGAAGGTTAATGAGGTTTTTAAGAGTTGCCATATTCACGGTTGGATTAGTACTGCTCATTGCGGTTTATGCATGGGCGGATATTGGATACACCGTCAGAGAAAACGAAAGCCTCGAACAGGTCGCTGCCAAGTTTAACATCCCCCTCGAAAAACTTCTAAAAGCCAATAATATTGAAGACCCACCATCGGTAGAACCCGGAACGCGTCTCGTTATACCGATTGTTACACAGGATAACGATAACCGCGAATTAATAGAGAAGCCATCATGGGGATATATCGAGCATACGATAAAATCCGGCGATTCACTCTTTAAAATAGCTAAAAAGTACAATACGACAATTGAACGTCTTGCTGACTTCAATAAGATCTCTAAGGACAAAACCCTCCAGATAGGCGATATTATCAAAGTCCCGATCAGGGAAAAAGAAAAGCCAAAAGAAACTAAAAAGCCGATAACGATATTCGATCTCGGAGAATCGGATGGGGACGATTCCGAGTCGAAAATGATAGTCAATGTCAAAGCTAATAACATTGATGGAAAGAACCTGCTTGATATTTCGGAACTTGATGATGCTGTGGTGGAGATAAAAAGCAAGAAATCCACAGATTACGCAGATTACACAGATATAAAGCAAGCGAGTAAGAGTGAAGACAAATCGGGGAAGACAGAAAATAAAAAGCAGTCTAAACCAAAATATATCACCCATGTAATAGCTAAAGGCGATACAATCAGCAGGATTTCAAAAACCTATGGCGTCTCGCAGAAATCCATAATGGATGAAAATGGGATAACATCAAGGACAACCCTGAGAATAGGTCAAAAGCTGAAAATCCCGAATCCCGCCTTGAATGACAAACCGAATCCGGAAATCGAGGATGGTCTTGTCAGTAGAAATTTGACCAAGCGCGACAAGTTAGTTCGATATGCTCTTCAGTACGTTGGAACTCGCTATTCTTATAGTGGAGCTAATCTGGAATATGGGGTGGATTGTTCGGGATTCACGATGAAGGTTTTCGAGCATTTTGGCATTTCGCTTCCTCATTCATCAGCAGACCAGTCGAAAGTTGGGCGATCGGTTGAAAAAAATAACCTTGTTCCCGGCGACCTGCTTTTCTTCAGAACCACAAGCAAGTCGATAAGTCACGTTGGGATATATATTGGCGATGGCAAGTTCGTGCATTCCACGAGAACAGGTCACGGGGTTGTTGTCAACTCCCTCTCCGATGAATATTACCTGAAGAGATATGTCTGCGCCCGAAGAGTCCTGTAGCCATTTTTTCTCAATTTAACCGATTTGTTTAAATCATTTAAGAGGATTATAATAAGGCAAACCTTATTTTTGATATTCGGCAGCTCTTTATGGCAACCGTCTTCAGGGAAATCGAAGTTAAGACCGGCAGAGATTTTGATGTTGTCGACATAACCGGACACGTTGAGGATGCGCTTCAATCAAGCGGCATTAAGAATGGATTGGTGAATATATTTATATCCGGTTCGACTGCCAGTGTATCCACAATAGAATATGAACCGAACCTGATTAGCGATTTGAAAGCGGCGGTTGAGCGTCTCACGCCATCAAATATTCAATACAAGCATCATATGACATGGGGCGATGATAACGGCAAGTCTCATATACGAGCGACAATATTCGGTCCAGGAACAACAGTACCATTTCGAGATGGACATCTTCTTCTCGGGACATGGCAGCAGATAGTGCTTCTTGATTTCGATGTACCATCGCGGACACGGAGAATCAATCTTACCTTTGTTGGAGAATAAGAATCCAAAATGCACGATCCGATGAGATATATAGATCCCAAGGTTGAAGCGGCGATGAAGCGAATCGACCGGGCAAATTTCGTTCCGGAGATTCTCAGAGGTGAAGCGCACTCGGACCATCCTCTTCCGATAGGTTACGGTCAGACGATATCGCAACCGCGGCTTGTAGCATTCATGACCGACCTTCTCGAAGTCGGAGAGGGGTCGCGTGTACTGGAAATCGGCACCGGAAGCGGATTCCAGACCGCTCTTCTGCTTGAACTCGGGTGTGAAGTTTTCTCGGTGGAGATTTTTCGCGAGTTGGCGGAATCCGCGGAGCGACGTCTCAACGATCTTGGATATACCGGATTCCAGATTCGAGTTGGCGATGGGTCAAAGGGATGGTCGGAGGAAGCTCCATTCGATGCGGTTATTTTCACATGCGCCATAAAGGAATTCCCAAAGGATATTCTCGACCAGATGAAAGTTGGAGCAAGAACCGTGTTTCCTCTCGAAGTCGGGATGAAAACGCAAAATCTCATGAAAGCGAAAAAGAACAAGCGCGGAGAGCTTGATTCGGAATTCGCCACCTCTGTTTTGTTCGTCCCGCTTCTTAAAAGTCGCGACGAAGAGTAACACGCACCCTGTGCGTAAGCAGGGGGACAAAAAAAATCCCCTCCCTTACAGTCGGGGTGCGTCGGGGTGCGTTGGCGGTATTATCTGGTTTTAGCTATCTCTGCAAATTGTTCGCGATATCGTGATGATTTTTTTACAAGTTCATTTATATAAAGATTGTCCAGATTTTCAACGAGATTCTCAAGCGAGAATTTCCGTCTGACTTCCTGCATCCCGCTTTCACCCATCCGCTTTCTCATTTTCTCATCTTCGAGCATTTTTACGATTGAATCGGCGAGTTCGCTTGCACCGTTAGCTTCTGTCAGAATACCGCTGACATTGTTGGTTACAACATCCGGTATCCCGCCGACATTTGTCGATACGACTGGAGTGCCATAATGCAAAGCCTCCATTAAAACCGATGGCGTTCCCTCATTATCCGAGCTCATCGCGACCATATCGACGCCTGAATAGATTTTCTCCATATCCTGGCGCACACCGAGGAAGAAGAATTTTCTCTCAAGATGTGTGAGGTGAACCATTTCCTCGCATTCGTTCCGCAACTGACCATCACCGACGATAACGAATTTAGCATTAGGAACCCGTTCCGCAACTTTCACGCAGGCTGAGATAAGCCTGTCAACGCGTTTAATCGGTGCGAGACGTCCCACATAACCCACAAGCAAATCATTATTCGAAAGTCCGAGCTCTTTTCTAAGGTTTTCACCATCCACCGGAGGTTTGAGCTCATCGAAATCCAAACCGATATGGATGGTACGGATTTTATCCGCATTTTTAATACGCAGAAAGTGCATCAGCTCCTCTTTCTGCATATTAGAGATTGCGACAATTCTATCAGTAATCCGCGCAAGAATTCTTTCAATTGTCAGGATGAAAGTTGTCTTGAGTTTTGCGAAATAACCTCCGAACACATGACCGTCGAATGTATGAATCACCACCGGCACACCGGCGAATCGTGCTGCCAATCGTCCGAGACATCCGGCTTTAGCAGTCCGGGTATGCACGACATCAGGTCTTTCCCTCATGAACAGGAGCCAGAGTTTTAGAAAAGCGATGAAATCAAGATGAAGCCTTATCTCTCGCTTCATCTCGGGAATCCTTATATGCCTTATATGTCTCTGGTCCGCCCAGAAGCTCATATCAACCTCGTTAGTCTCGCAATTTCCGGTCACAAGAATGGTTTCATAGCGATCGGGATTCAGGTTATCAGTTATGAGGATCGCCTGCCTGCCGGCTGAGTCCATTGCGATCCTTGTTACAACGAGGATTATCTTGATCCGTTTCTTGTTTTTAGTCTCCATTCCTCGCACTTTCAATTCCTTTTATCAGCACGCAAGTCATCCCTCGACAGTGCTGATTCTGAATTGAAAACAAATAAGACATCCTTTTTATCACTAATCGATAGCCGCAGAATTTATCGGCAATAAAAAAATAAAATACAAACCAAACACTTTCCCCAATGATAGACTGCCAAATACTAAAACTGGTTTAATATCTATAAATCTTACTAACCATAATGTAGAGCTGATAAAGTGGCTGGTCAAGAAGAATTGATTAATTTATGGATTTTTTAAATTAACGAAAAAAGTGAACCACATGTTATTTCGACGAATAGCAATATATATCATTTATCGCGAAATATGGATGGAAATGTAGAAACTTTAACCTAAAAGTTATACATTTTAGTTGCGGCCACCTCATTTTTTTTAAAATCTATCGTGTCAACAGGTGATAATCATAAATAACAGAACCTGCGCGTTGAAGCACCGTGAGAACCCTGTCCCAGTCAACTCTGTCGATCTCGGGAACGAAAATTATATCTCTGTCTGACAATAGAAGGTTTTGCGATATATCAAGTTCTTCGGTGAATTTTCTCAAGTTGACTTCCAATTTTTCCGGCACACCGTCTTTTTCCCTGAGAATCAACACATGACGGATATCACATCTGTCGGAAACTCCACCCGCGGATGCTATGGCATCATAAATTCTTGAATCGCTTCGGATTTTGTAAAGTCCGGGAAGCCGAACCTTGCCCATCACCATTATCCGCACGTACTCATTGGATGTCAGCACTATATAGTCATTAGGCATTAATTCGATGTTCTGTTCGATATCGCCTTTGAGTACGTCGGTGAGATTCACATCGTATTTACCCTTGCCTTTTCTTATGACGCTGACATTATTAAGGTCGACCTCATTTCGATCGAACCGTCCGAGTATATCGAGAAGCGTCATCCCCTTGCGGAATTCAACAGGTCCCGCTTGCGCGAAATTTCCAAGAAGATAAACCTGGCTTGGCATATATTCTATTACTGTAACGGAAAGCGCGAGGTCGTAATTGAAATAAGCCTTCATCAACCTTGATTTCAATATCATGGCGAGTTCTTCCGGTGTAAGTCCTTCCGCGACAACATCTCCAAGCAACGGATATGAAATGAATCCATCCGGTCGGACTATTACATTTCTTTGAAAATCCGGTTCACCGACAATTGAAATATCAAGTTTGTCCCCGACCTGGATTCGGTATCGATCGCCCTGTTTCGTGGACACTGATGGTTTCTCAAGACTGATTCGTTTGAGGTCATCAAGAGTCTCCTCGAGAAGTTTTATCTGCTGATCGATATCGCCTGAAACGGCTTTTAATTTTTCATTGACTTTTGTTGATATGATTTCATCAAGCCTGTCAGCCGGGCTTATTAATCCCTCCTCACTCGCGATTAATTTTCCTCCATATCGTTGCTGAATTTCCTGATCTGAAATATGTAATACCGCCACATGTTCGCTCATATTCTCGACTTTTGAGAATAACTCTTTCTCAAGATATAGAGTCACAATGACAGTTGGCGGATTCTGAAACTGGCTGAGGTAAAGTTTTTTTATTCCATAATCTGTGGTTGTGTAAAGAGTCTGGTAGAACAATCCTGGACGAAGGTCACCGCCGATTATTGAGTTTGGAAGCACCATCAAAACACGTTCCGGGAAATTTTGATCTATTTTTTGAATCTCCGGAACGTTATCCTCATCGTCAAACTCAAGACTGATAGAACCGTTAGACACGTCATTATTGATAATTATATTCGTAAGCTTATGGACATCCCCGATTGCGTTATCCGCATAGATTGGGAAAATAGGCAAAGCCATAAAGAGAAATATCATGCTGATGAAAAATCGCATCATTTGTCTTGTTTCTCCAGGTACCGCTGATATGTGTAAAAAGGATCCTGATCCTCTTCGCGGATTCGATTGAAAATCACACCTATGACTCGCACATTGCTTCTATCTAAAATTTCTCTCGCGGTTAATTCATCCTCTCGAAGGAAATTTCCCGCGAGGAAAACAAGGATCACGCCGTTTGATTTCTGACCGAGAACAACAGCATCGGATTTCTCCAACACCGGTGCAGTATCAATCATGATTACATCATATGATTTGCGGAAATTTTCAAGAATCTCCCTGAATTTGGGAGAATCGAACGGGTGAGCGCCAGAAGCTGTGATTCCAGCAGGAAGGAACCCAAGGTTGTCGATCCCGGTGGAAACGACTTCTGCACGATTTCCCCCGATATATTCAAGAAGACCGGCTTTATGAGAGATCCCGAAAATTTCCTCAAGACCTCGTCCGCTGAAATCACCGTCGATTGCCAGAACACGTCGACCGGTATGAGCGCATGATGCTGCGAGATTTGCAGTTACCGTGGAACATCCATCGCCACGATGAGTCGCTGTCATTATCATAACCGGTGAAGCGCCTTCGGGAAGTTGCGCGAAAAGCGTTTCTCTTAATGTGCGTATCGCTTCAGAGAATTTATTCAGCGGATCGTCTTCTATCCAGAGTTTCTGAGCCATTTGGTTCCTTTCTGTAAATTATCCTTTAACCTTGTATTCCGGAACCTCGCCGAGGATAGGAAGGTCAATCACTCTCGCAAGGTCAGTAGTCGATCTGTATCGCACCTCGAAGTAATCCATCAGGAAGACAAGGACAAGAGAGAAAATCAAGCTGCCGAGGAAAGCGAAAATCATCTTGAAAGCCGGTTTATAGAAAATCCCCTCCTTAGGAAGAGCATCCTCAGGAGCTTCAGGTTGATCTATGATTGAAAGGGTATATTGATTCTTCGCTTCATCCTCACGGATTTTCGCTTCCGAAAGCTTTTCACGCATCAGGCGATAATTGCTTTCCGCGACGGAGAGGTCTCTATCAAGACCGTCATATTGCAGGTTCTTCACGCTGAATTCATTGTATCGCACCGTATTGTCATCCTGGATTTGCTCAACGGAACCGATACTTGACGCGAGTTCAGCGCGTTTTCCTTCAAGCGATTCCAAACTCTCATTCAGAAGCGTGAGATAAGTCGAATAGAGGTTCGAACGGATTTCCTCAATTTCGGAACCAAGCTTCACAACCTGCGGGTAATCCTCTTTATATCGGGTGAGCAACGTATCCCTGTCCAGCTTGAGCTGGACAAGCTGCGAGCGGAGATCGTTAATAAGAGGCGATTCCTGAATCGAGACCGGAACCTGGTCGGTCGGGTTTTTTGAGTACTTCTCAATTTCAGACTTCACTTGTTTTATCTGCGTATTAATCGACGCGAGATCAACCTCGAGGTCTATAACGTTAGATTCACTCCTTATGTTTTCCCCGGAATAAGTTTGACGATCAAGGTAACGGGTGAACTCGGGATTCTCATCATAGAATGTCTCAAGTCGCTTTTGAGCTCCATCCAACTCGCTCTTCGAGATAACAACCTGTTCTTCAAGATACTCGCGACTGCGTACAACGGATTCCGTGAGAATCTGTTTATATCGCTTGATTGCCACTTCCGCGACAGCATTGCAAATCACTACCGCCCTTGCTGGATTCTGCAGTGAAACGACATATTCCACAATACTCGTTTTCTCGTCAGTACCGCCTACCTTGACAAGGCTCAGCGATGCTTTCCCCTTTTGTCTTATAACTTTTAGATCCACCGGACCAAGGTCTATCTGCTGACCAGCTTTTGCCAGCGCTTCTTTCAATACCGATGGGGAACTGAAAAGAATCATGAAATTAAAATGCTCTACGGCATCCTTGGGACCCAAATATGCCTTCGTTTCGTATACATCGACATCTCTCGGTGTTCGGAAGTTGAATAGAATCGTGGTTCGAGCCTCTACCGGTGATGGCCAAATTCTGATGGATACGAACGTTGAAACTATCGATAGAATCACCAGACCGATTATCAGCCATCTTCTCTTGGTTATAACTCTTAAAAAGAGCCAGAATTCCATGTTATCCCTTTCGCGAGCAAACGAAATCCAATATAAAAATAAAACTTATAACCTAATCAAATTTAATCAGGTTTAATAAAAAAAGTTTACCCCTGAGTCCGCTTAAAGTAAAGAGCGGAGTCCCAACGATATTTGAACTTCTAAAAACTCAATAATATTATCGGTTTTAATAAGGCTTTTTTAGTCTTAAACAACAGGGACAGGAATAATTTTGCCTTTTCGCTTTTTCTCATCATTCCAACCTTATATCAAAAAATTGTAACTACCCCCATTTTTTAATTTTACTTGACTTTGAAACATAAAAATTTATATTGATATCCTTTCAATTCCCCCCGCTTTTGGTGGGAATCTATAAAACAATGGAGCAGAGACATGACGGTAGTACTTGACGGTAATACGCTTACGATCGAGAAAATGACTAAAGTCGCGCGGCACGGTGAGAAAGTTGAAATCACGCCAGATTCGATCGAGCGAGTTAATAAATGCAGAAGTATGGTTGAGAAAAAAATCGATGCCCGTGAAATTATGTATGGTGTCAATACGGGAATAGGTGAATTCTCCGAGGTGGTACTCAATGATGAGCAGGTAAAGCAATTCCAGAAGTATCTTATTTATAATCATTCAGCGGGAATTGGAAAACCATGCCCCATCGATCAGGTTCGTGCAGCAATCCTTACGCGAATAAATGTGTTGATAAAAGGTTATTCGGGATGCCGAATTGAGATTCCGATGGCAATGGTCGAACTTTTGAACAAGGCAGTGACACCGGTTGTATGCGAGAAAGGAAGCGTTGGCGCATGTGGAGACCTTTCTCCGATGAGCCAGATCGCTCTCCTTATGATGGGCGAAGGCGAAGCGTTCTACCAGGGGAAACGCATGCCATCAGCTGAAGCGATGAAAAAGGCAGGTATCCCCATCCCAGGACTGCAGGCGCGAGATGGTCTTGCGGCGATAAACGGCTCGAACCTTATCGCGGGTATGGGATGCCTTCAGATATACGATACGGAGCGATGGATAAAACAAGCTGAAATAGTCGCAGCGATGACCCTCGAAGCTCTCATGGCAAACATGGAAGCATACGATATAAGGCTTCATGAGCTCAGAGGATTCAAAGGCGCGGTAACAAGTGCTAAGAACATAAAAAAAGTTATCGAAGGCTCCGACCTTGTGACCGGGAAACTGAAAGTAAAAGTACAGGATGCGTATTCCATGCGCTCGACACCGCAGGTAATCGGGGCTGCGAGAGATCATTTAAAATGGTCGCGAGAGCAATTTGAAATCGAAATAAATGGTGTCGGCGATAACCCATTGTTTCTCGCTGAAGTGAATACAGTATTGACCGGAGCGAATTTTCAGGGCACGCCGATAAGCCTTCCGCTCGATATGGTCGGCGCGTCGATAGCGATGATTTGCGTTCTCAGCGAAAGACGTCTTAACCGTCTTTTGAATCCTGCTCTTAGTGTCGGACTTCCATCGTTCCTCACCAAAGGCGCAGGTATGTACTCAGGCTTGATGCTCAGCCAGTACACCGCATGCATGTTGATTGTAGAGCAGAGGATGCTTTCTCTTCCAGCCTGCATGCAATCCATTCCAGCCGCCGCGGATCAGGAGGATTTCGTCAGCATGGGCATGAACACCGCTTTGAAGACCCAGCAGATTCTTGAAAACGCATACGGTGTGCTCGGAATAGAGGCTATTGCAGCGGCACAGGGATTGGATTTCCGTCAGTTCACTCCCGGCAAGGGAACTCTCGCAGCTAAGGCAGCGATTAGGAAAATTGTGGAACACCTCGAGGAAGATCGTCCATTGTTTAACGACCACAACAACATGATGGAATCAATCAGGAAGTGCGAGATTCTCGAAGCCGTGGAATCCGAGGTCGGCGAGCTTGGGAGCTCGTGGTAAAACCTATTCAGCATTATCCTTTGTATTGATATGTATGATTGCAAACGGTGAACAGTGTGTCATTCCGACGCATCTTTTGGGATTTGACGATACATAATATCACTGAGGAACCAAAGTACATGTCAAATCCCAAACGATGCGGAGGAATCTCTTTTCTTTTACTATTTTGAAAATCGCATAATTACCCCATGAAATCGCATAATTATTTTGTCTATATCATGTCAAGTAAAACTCGCGTAATATACACTGGAATAACAAACAACCTTGAACGCCGTGTTTACGAACATAAGAATGGATTAATCCCCGGTTTCACTGAAAAATATAAATGTAAAAAGTTGGTATATTTTGAGGAATCCCCTGATGTTATGGCAGCAATTCGACGAGAAAAAGAAATTAAAGGATGGCGCAGAGAAAAGAAGATAAGACTGATTGAGTCGTTGAATCCTGAATGGATGGATTTGAGTGAAGGATGGTTTGATGAAAGCTGTTGATTGTGTGAAGCCGAAAAAAGAGATTCCTCAGCGACCCAACCTAATCCCATCAGGTTGTATCTGAATCCGGATTAGATACTGCTAATGGATTAAGTTGGGTCGCTTCGGAATGACATGCTCCGACCTCCACGCTAATGGATTAGGTTGGGTCGCTTCGGAATGACACTTCTACGATATTTCTTTTTTATCAGAGCTCTTTTAAATTTTGAAATTTGTTTTGACGACACGCCACATTATTACTCTTAAAAAAAAGATAGTTAATATATACATCCTTCCCATGTAAATAGCTAATTCTGACAGCCTTGATCCGGTAAATACTATTGACTTGATGGCTCTGTCTTTCCCGCAGCTGACGATTCCGATCCTGTGGCGTGAATGAGTTCAGTCATCTGCTTGGTTAGAGCATCAACATCGCTGTAACCTGCAGTATATATAATCCCATACTCGCTTCCTCGAACGAGCTTTTCCGGAGACATTTCACTTGATCCAAATGTCAACGTGTATAATTTACCATCATCGGTGGAAGTAGTCACTTCAAAATCTACCTTGGAAATAGTTTCTCCCGGCCCCATTCTTTCAGGAAATCCCGATGCTTCGAATGTAGCTAACCGGGTTATAAGGGAATCCACCATATTTTCATCAGCGGGATGTTGCGCAGGCGATATGACTTTCCATTTGCCATCGGTCCCTTTTTCCATGGAAAAAATCCCTTCGAGAGTCGAACCTTTACCCTCGACCTTGACAATCCTGTTTTTATCAAGGTTCTGGATATGCTTGTCGCGCCACCCGTTAACATCCTTCTTGAAAATATACTCAAGAACACCCGGTATTTTATAGACTTCATCCTTGTCGCAAAGGCTTACATAAGTGCCGGAGAAATCCGCTGATTTCTCACCGACATCCACACATGTTATTTCCTCGCCCTTTTCATTTTTGAATCTGAATTTCGAACCAAGGATACCGACCCTGTACTCAATTTTTTTCTCCCTGTTCCGCGATACCAGTTCCCCACCCTTTAATCCATTCTTGACTGTCTCAAGCATTTCGCGGATCGCTTTTTCATCAGCTTTATCCCATGCGGCAATAGGAGCCTTGTCTTTTTCCTCCTGGCTGAAATTTGGCATGACCTGCGCCGCACCGACCCTCCATTGGTCGCCGACTTTCTCAATCACCATTTTTGATAGCAATTGATATATCTCAATCGCATAAACATCATCGGGATTGAACTCCGCGACCAGAGGAGCTTCTTCTATCTTCTTTTTCTTTTCCTCAGCGACTTTCCTCTGCGAACGCTGGACTATGGTTGCAGCGAGAAGAAGAAAAAATACAATCGCGAGGATGATTGATTTCGTCGCGCCATGATTGTTCCATATCAATTTCATTATTTTCATTTAAATCCTCAAGTAACAATGAATTATAAGAATCCCCTCCCTAACGGTCGGGGTGCGTTTTACCTCGATCCCCTCCCTATGGTCGGGAACGTTTTAAATACCCTTCCTGACGGTCGGGGTGCGTTTTTGTTTATTCTCTTGATTTGAATTCACGCTCGAAGCGCTTTTTGCGTCCTCTCTTAAGAATACCTCTTACGATACCGATAATCGCCACAAGCACTGGAATGGCGGCAATGTTGACAAACCGAATGACCGCTTTCTGACCGGTCGTTTCAATAAGCTCGGCTTTCAGGGGACGGTTAGTCGATTGGCGGCTTCGAATGCCGATTAACTCATCTCCGATGTTCAGGTAATCGAACAGATTCAAAATGAAGTTCTGAGTTTCAGATGTATTCTGCTGAGCTTCAGGACTCCAGTTGGGATTTTTAAGAGGCATCGCTGTCGAAACCACTATAATCTGGGTCGGGGCGCTCTTTGATTTGAATGAGCCACCACCGCCTAATGGTTTGTTCTCCTTAGGATCTAATGGTTTGTCCTTGCCTTCATAATAACTCGTGAAACTACCCTTGAGTTCAACTGCCAGGTTGAACTGGTCACCGGTTGGGAGTACATTGAAATCCTGCATCGGGGATGTGTTGAATTCCTTGTTCATTAGCCACGATTTTCCCGATGACTTGGCAAGCACGTTTGCTTCAACGCCCTCAAGACGATCTTTTAAAATCTCTATTGAACTCGGCCATTGCATGGTCATGGATTCAAGAGAGCTTGTTATAGGATTATCCGCACTGAAATTCTCCTTCAATACTCGTACCCAGAATGGATATTGCTTTTGAATGAAGCTAACTGAACCTGTTCTGAAAGTGACATTTTCGCAATTCTGGTCGAGGATGAAATCGTTATTAACCTTGGCGCCATAATGAACGAGAAGATCGTTAATGCCGCTTGTAAATGTCTTTGGAGGCTCATTCAGATTGTCATAGCCTTCCATTCCATTGATGAAACATACAAGTTTACCGCCCCCCATGACAAACTGGTCAATGGCATAAAGCTGGTAGTCAGGTATTGTACCGGGATTAACAACAACCAGCGTATTCACCGTGTTCGTTACCTCGGCGCGATTCTCAAGTTCCACATCGAAAGCTTTGAACTGCTCACGTACAGCTTTCGCGAAGTACGCGAGTTCTTCAGGCGGTTGATTCTGCTGCGGATTGCCCTCGCTTGTTCCCGGTTCTCCATGACCCTTCAATACTCCAATCGATGATAGCTCATTTTCTTTTTGAAGGACTTTCACGATTCGACTCATCATTTCATATTCCAGATTCTCGACCTGGGCAACAACGGGTATGGATTCGGTCTTGTTCTCATGCTCGATTAAAATTCCAAGATAAGCCTGCTTAACAACCATTTGGTCCTTTTCCATGACCCTTACCGAGACCTGCGGGATACCAGCCATCTCAGCCTCCTGCTTATATCGGGGATCCTCCTCCGGGTCTATATATTTCAACCTGAAATTCGATGCTGGTGAGTATGCCTGGAACTCCTGCATCAAATCCATTATCTGGCGCTTGAGAGACATGAATTGAGGCGGAAGCTCCGTTGATACGAATACTTTAATGTTGATTATGTCATCAAGCTCGCTGAGGATTTTCTTGGTTGCCTTTGAAATTGTGTACTCACGATTCTCGGTTAAGTCCACCCGTCTGAACTCGCTAATCGAATATATGTTTATCAGGATAAGAATACCCACTATCAGGAGGATATCTATTATGGATGTTGCTCCGAATCTGAATTTTTTGCCCATAGCTTAATCCTTCAAACAAAATGGAAAAATCATGCCCACAAGCGCGATTCCAGCTGGCGCATTGTCGCATAAACGAAAACGAAAATGACTGAAAAATAATAAATGATGTCGCGCGTATCTATTACGCCCTTCCCGATATTCTGGAAATGGCTTGAAAGACCGAGATATTCGGCAACGCTTTTCAAACCTCCCGGCATCGATTGCAGGATAAAGGGTTCACCGACTATTAGAAGAAGGAATGTAACCACAACGCTGATTATGAATGCGATAATCTGATTATCGCTGAAGGAGCTGACGAACATACCGATTGCAAGATACGCTCCTCCAAGGAGGAAAGCGCCGAGATAGCTTCCGATTATCGGTCCGAAATCCGGATTGCCGAGTACTTTCAGTGTAAGCGGTATCGGGAAGCTGAGAATCACCGCGAGTATGATAAACACAAACGCGGCAAGAAATTTCCCGGCAACAACCTCGGCATCCCTGAAAGGCAGGGTCATCAAAACCTCCATTGTATGACTGCGTCTTTCCTCAGCCCAGAGACGCATACTGACGGCGGGTACGAAAAACAGGAACACCCATGGAAGCATCTGGAAATATGTTCGCATGTCCGCCTGATTTATCACGAAGAAGCGGCTGAAGAAGAACCATGTGCTCACAACAAGGAAGACTACGATGAACACATAGGCTATTGTTGAATTGAAATAGAGAGCGAATTCCTTTTTGAAAATAGTCCAGACTTGACGCATCACCTGCTCCTTGATTCTAATTAAGAGAGCTCTGAAAAACTCTGAAAAAGAGAGATTCCTCAGCAAAATTCAAGATTTGACATATGATAAGATCGGAAATCAAAGATGAACGAAAAATGTCAAATCTTGAATTTTGCTTCGGAATGACATGTTCATAACTATTTTGCAGAGGTCTCATCAATTTATTCCAGTTTCACGTGTTGTTAAGTTCTTGAATACTTCTTCGAGAGTCGCGCCACTTCGTTTTAACTCAAGAAGTTTCCACTGGTTGGTAGTCGCGAGGTCGAAAATTTTCTCCCCGGAATCCTCCCCCGTCATCGGGGATTTCAGGTGCAAACGGAATCGCATAATACCGCTTGGTTCAGTTCCCTGCGATGTGCTTCGAATAATCCAGTCCTGGGACCTGAAAACCGCATCGACAGCTTTGCCATCAGCCTTGATACGGACATCGTAAACCTCCTCACCCTGCATCTGACGTCGAAGCTCATCCGGAGTCCCCTCGCCGACCAGCTTGCCATTCGAGATAATTAATATCCTCGAACATGTAACCTCAACTTCAGGAAGAATATGCGTGCTGAGGATAACCACTCTATCTTTACCAAGCGTTTTGATTAATTCGCGTATTTCAACAATCTGGTTAGGATCGAGACCCGTGGTAGGTTCATCGAGGATCATGATTTTCGGATTATGGACAAGAGCCTGAGCAAGTCCAACCCTTTGACGATACCCTTTTGAAAGCTCACCGATGTCTTTATGAATCATTCGAGTCAAGCCGCAAATCTCCACCATCTCCTGAATCCGCTCTCTCTTCAGAGCAGCGGGCATGCAATGTGAATCTGCGATGAAATTCAGATAGTCGATTACATTCATATCAGTATACAGAGGTGTCTGTTCAGGAAGGTAACCGATTTGACGTCGCACCTCGAGAGACTGTCGGAAACAATCATATCCTCCGACTGATGCATTTCCGGATGTGGCTGAAATGAAGCATGTGAGAATTTTCATCGTCGTGGATTTACCCGCACCGTTAGGACCGAGAAATCCGACAACCTCACCGGAATTGACGGTGAATGTTATGTCATTCACCGCGATGGCTTCTCCAAATTTCTTCACAAGATTCTTAACTTCGATCATTTTTCAGACCTTCTCGATGTCCGCTCAGGGTCAAACGCTCCTTGAGCCTTGGTAAAAAATACAAAAAAACTAAAATCCGGCGGAAACCGTCCGGAAATATAAAAGAAAAATGTATCTAAAACAGTAATTTCAGTCAAGCAAAATAGCTCGAATATGACTGAATTTAGGTATAAGATTATTCGATTGAAAATCCGGTTCAAAATACTAACAACTGAACTTTAGTACACGGATTCATTATGACCAGGAAAATTACAATTGCAACATACAATGTTAACTCGATTCGCTCAAGACTGCCGGTGGTTATGAACTGGCTTGATAAAAATTCCCCGGATATCCTGTGCATGCAGGAGACGAAAGTCGAGGATAAAAACTTCCCTGTGGATGATTTTACGCAAACCGGTTACATCCCGATTTTTCATGGGCAGAAAGCATATAGCGGGGTTGCGATTGTCTCAAAAGAGAAACCCAAGAAAATCAAAATCGGACTTGGCGATATCGACGAACCCGACCAGGCGAGATTAATCAGCGCAAATATCGCGGGGATAAATATCATTAACGCATATGTCCCTCAGGGGCGCGATATGGAATCAGAATATTTTGAATACAAAACCGAATGGCTTTTCAGATTCAAAGAATATCTCAACAGGAATTTCACTCCCAAACAGAAGCTTTTATGGTGCGGCGATTTGAATATCGCACCTGAGGATATCGATGTTTATGACCCAAAAGGATTAAAGGGGCATGTGGATTTTAATGATATCATGACACAGATTTTTCATGATTTCATCGACTGGGGATTCGTTGATATTTTCCGAAAACACAAGCCGGAAGGCGGTCATTTCACGTATTTCGATTTTCGCGCAAAAGGTACGGTCGAACGAAATGTAGGATGGCGAGTCGATCATATTCTCGCGACAAAGTCTCTCGCCAAAAAGAGCATCGACTCATACATCGACATGAAACCGCGCAAAGGCGAGAAGCCATCGGATCATACGCCGCTGGTAGCCGAGTTTGAGATTTAATTCCTGATTATTGAAATTTCTAATATCAAAAATAAAGAAAATATTCTTCATTTTCCTGCAATAATTTCACTAACAGCATCGTCTAATTAATGTAATCCCAATATTGGGATTCCAA